>JAABUL010000165.1_pt1 | contig 134848 bp, 133 predicted proteins | sample 5559151 | NCBI WGS metagenome assembly JAABUL01 (sample SAMN10711876, study PRJNA513368) | rock metagenome | isolation source: Antarctica rocks | place: Antarctica: Victoria Land, Pudding Butte sud | reverse complement strand
GCAAACCCATCCCCCGCATGGAAGTGACGCACCGTCACCCCCAGCTCCCGCGCCTCCGCCAGCAGTGCCCGGTACGCCTCCGAGTCTGGGTCGATCCCCACCCACAGCTCTCTCGGCCTGAAGTTCCGCAGCACCGCCGGCATCCCTCCCATGTGGTCGCTGTGCGCATGGCTCAGCGCCACCACGTCCAGCCGCCGTATCCTCCGCGACCACAGGTAGTTCGACACCACCTCCTCCCCTACATCAAAGCTCGCCGTCGCCGCCGCAGCCTCCGTCACCCCACCCACCGGCCCTCCCGCATCCACCAGCATCGTCCGCCCATCCGCCCCCACCACCAGCAGCGAGTCTCCCTGCCCCACGTCAATCGCTGTCACCTCCAGGACGCCCGCCGTCTCGATCACCCGCTCCGGCCACAGCACGGTCGCAACCACCAGCGCCATCGCGACCGCCGCTCCTATCGCCCACCTCCCGCTCCTCCGCACCGCCCAGCAGCACATCCCCCACACCACCAGAGCCATAGCCGCCACCCACCACACCGGTCCCGGAACCCGCACATCCGCTGCGGCGACATGGCTGATTCGTCCAATCGCCCAGGTCACCCCATGCAGCAGCACCGCCGTAGCCGCGCCCGGCAGCGCCGCCATCCACGGACTCACCAGCATCGCCGCAAACGTCGCCACGGCAATCGGCACCATCAATCCCACCAGCGGCACGCTCATCATGTTCGCCGGCAACGCAAACACCGTCGCGCGGTGGAAGTACATCGCCATCGGCAGCACCATCACCATCTCCGCCACCGTTCCGATCAGCGCCAGCTCGACCGCCCCCAGCGACCAGCGCACCACTCCCGCCGGCAGCCCATATGCCCACCCCCCCAAGACGCCCGCGACACCTTCCCCCCCCACCCGCAGCATCACCCGGAACTGCGCCAACCGCGGCTCCATCCCCGCATCCCTCCACTCCTCCCCGATCGCCCGCGCCGCCCGCGCATACCGCACAAAGCTCCTCTCCCCCATCGGCACCGCGATCCCCGCAATCGCGATGATCGCTAGAAATGTCATCTGAAAGCTCGCCTCAAACAACGCCACCGGATCCAGCACCAGCACTGCCAGCGCCGCCGCCCCCAGCGCATTCAGCGCACTCCGCTCCCGCGAGAGCAGTCGGGCCACCAGAAAGATCGCCGTCATCCCCAACGCCCGCTGCACCGGCGCGCCGAATCCCGTCAACACCGCATACCCTGCCGTCAACGTCAGCGTCACCGCCGTCGCCACCCACTCCCGCAGCCGCAGCCTGCGCGCAAACCAGAAGATCCCACCTGCCATCAGCGCCACATGCATGCCCGACACCACAAAAAGATGGAACGACCCGGTCCGCTCGAAGCCCAGCCGCAGCCCATGGTTCAGCCCCGCCCGGTCGCCGAACAACATCGCATTCAACATCCCCGCATCGTCCGCCGTCAGCCGCATCACCCGCGGCAGCATCCGGTTCGGCCGCGATCGCACATACTTCAGCACCCGCCCCGCCGCCCAGCTCTGCGCCGCCTGCACCCGGCACGCCATCGTCGCCGCATCATGCCCCGTCACCCGCAGCTTGGCCGCATGCACGCTGGCATGCACCGCCATCCCCTGGCTCAGCAGGTAGTCCGCATACTGCCACGCGCCCGGATCCCGATACCGCTCCGGCTCCCGCATCCGCATCGGCGCCTCCACCTCGTCGCCGCACCGCAGCTCCGGCAGTTGCGGTTGCCAGTCCTTTTGCTTGTCATCCAAGAGCGGAGTCGAACGGGGTGAGGAATCTGCTGTCGCTCTCGCCGGCATCACCCCACCCCCGTCCGCGATCAGCGTCGCCCGCACCCCGCCCTCGACCGGAACCATCAGCGACACATCCGGCGTCAGATACTCGACCGCCTCCACCTGCACATCCACCTGCAAAGCTTCCTGCGGCGCCGTCTCCTCGTCCTGATCCCCCCGCCATCCATCCGTGTCCGCGTCCGCCGCATCCGCCCTCGGCGGCAGCGCCTTCACCCGCACCACATGCCCCCGCGCCTCGCGGCTCAGGGCATCCGCAAACCCCAGCAAGGCTCTCTGCGGAGAGGGCGCCGGACGATCTTCGGCGCACCACATCCCCACCACCATCCACAGCCCCGCCACCGGAACCAGCACCACCCGCATCCCCCGCCGCAGTGCCACAACCGAAACTACCGCCAGCAGCAGAACCGCCGCCAGCAGCACCACGCCCGGCCGCCATCCGCTCCGCGCCATCGCCTCCCCCAGCGCAAAACAGAGGGTAGCCGCTAGCAGCGGTGCCCGCCGAAACCTGAGCCGCTCCAGCCGTCCCCGCATCGGCCAAAGCTCCGGGTCGGGACGCCGCGAAAGATCTGTCATCCCGAGCAAAGTCGCGAGACCTGCATCTGCCCTGCTTCTTCGCCAACCACCGAAAGCCCGCAAAGCTACCGTCCGTTCACCACAGAAACACCAGTGTCAACGCTGCAAAACAGCCACCGTCTCCAGGTGAAACGTCTGCGGGAACAGGTCAACCAGGTGCAGCTCAGCAAGGTTGTAGCCGGAGTCTACCATCACCCGCAAATCCCGTGCGAGCGTCGCCGGATCGCACGAAACATACACAATTTGCGGCACTTGCATCCGCGCCAACAGCCGGCAGGCCTCCATCCCCACGCCGGCCCGCGGTGGATCCATCACCACCAGCTCCGGCCACTCTCGCCCAATAACCGCCTCCCGCAAGAACTCCACTACCGGTATCGCAATTGCCCTCAAGTTGGCCTTCTTGGCAGCCCCTAAGTCCCTTATGGATGTTGCATTTGCCTCAATCGCCAAAACATTGTCGAACACCTCGGCCAGCGCTCGCGAAAAGAGCCCCACACCAGCAAATAAGTCCCATACCATCATACCCTTATGGCCTTCGGTGACCACCCTTACAAGCTCCTCCACAAGGAAGCGGTTCACCTGAAAAAAGCCACTTCGCGTTACCCAATACTCCCGCCCCGCTGCCAAATAATGAATCCCACCCTTGCCCCAGCTGGCACTTTCATGGAAGCGCGTCGTCGTTCTTTTTCCTCCGTCAGCGTAGAACTCAGCTCCAGCACCGACAAGCTCGGGTGCAAGGAGTTTCACCCCCTCACACAATTCCGCGAACCCCGCCGATCTCTTCTCCCGCATGAAAAACGTGATCTGCACCGCTCGTTCATCGCCCGTACAGAAAAGTTCGATCTCTGCGGCAGCCCGCAGCCAATGGCCACACACCCCGTGTTCATTGCTCAGATCCAGCAGCGCCTGCGCCATCCTCCAAAGGACCGGCGCAGCGATCGGGCACTCTTCAATCGGCAGGAAATCTCTCGTGTCGCGAATATTGTAACCAAGCTGGATCGCCCCCCCACTCACCTCCACCCGCAAGCGGATACGGTTTCGATACCCCCACGGCTCACCCGCATGAACCGTCATCCGCGGGCGGTCCCTAAGCCCCGCACGCTCCAGCGTCTCGCTCAGGATATCCGCCTTCATCGCAAGCTGTGACTCGTACCTCGCATGCTGGTACTGGCATCCGCCGCACCGTCCGAAGTGCCTGCATCTCGCCGCGACCCTATCCGGCGACACCTCCTCAACTTGCACAAGTTGAGCTCTCGCCGGGCCGCCTCGCTCCCCCGTCAAGGCCACCTCCACTCGCTCGCCCGGCAGCGCATACGGCACGAACACAGCACGCCCATCCGCATCGCGCCCCAGCGCGTCGCCTCCGTATACCGCCTTCTCGATCGTCAGCTTCATCCGTGGCTCATGTAAAACAAACTCAACCGCCGCAGCCCACACGTTTCCATCACGCGCTTCTGCAAAAACTGCTGCTGCACCTGCCTGATCTGCACCGCCTGCATCTTCCCGCGATACGGCGCCAGCTCCCGCGCCGCCTGTTCCCGCAGACCCACTAAATCCTCCTCTGGCATCGCGGTTAGCAACGCCCCAAACAGCCGCTCCTCCAGCACCGTCAACGTCCTGTCCAGCTCCTCGAGCGTTCCGCCCTGCCCGGCACGCGTGGCCGATGCAAGCACGCGCAATCGCGTCACCAGCTCGGCTGCCAACGCATCGGCCGGCGATGGCAGAGTCAATCCCGCGACATGCGATGCATTCTCTTCCAGATACCGGCACACCCGCTCCGTCTCAAATCCACTCTCGACCGGCCCTGTCATCGCCGTGGATGGTCCTGAGCCGATCGACGCCTCCTGCATCGCTTCCGCCGCTTGCATCACGCTCTGCGCGCACCAGGCCAGGCCGTTGACCTTGCGCACTCTCGTCTTTGCCCGCTGCGCCTTCGCATCCGACTTGTCGAAGGCCTCGTCAATCCCGCGAAGCACCGCCTCCAGCGGCACACCCCCCTCACGCCAGGTCTCGATCAGGGCCCAGTCCAGCGTCGAAAGCATCAGCAGAGACCCGCGCCTCTGCTGAAAACGCTCCTCGGTCTCCGTGAAGTAGTTGAAGTAGTTCTGCATGGCTTAGATGGGTTGCCGCACGGTGCCATTATGCGGAAGCGCCGCGCCTCTTATGCCGGTCCAGATTCCGTTCATAGATGATCCGCAGACCCGTCAGCGTCAGCATCTCGTCTACAACGCCGATGTACTTTGACCCGCCCGCAATCAATCGCGCCAGCCCGCCCGTTGCGATCGTCTTCGTCTCCGGTCCCATCTCCGCCAGCATTCGCTCCAGAATCCCATCCACCAGCCCGATATACCCGTAATAAAGCCCTATTTGCATGTTGTCGACCGTCCCCGTGCCAATCACCTTCGAGGGCTTCTTGACATCGACCCGTGGCAGCTTCGCCGCTCGCGAAAATAGAGCCTCAGCCGAGATCCCCAGGCCCGGCGCGATCGCCCCGCCGAGAAACTCCCCATGCTTCGAAACAACGTCGAACTTAGTCGCCGTTCCCATATCGACAATAATCACCGGACTTCGAAAGCGCTCGTATCCAGCCACGCAGTTCACGATCCGATCTGCGCCCACCTCCGACGGATTGTCCGTCAGCACCGGCACCCCAGTCTTCACCCCCGGCTCGACGAACAGCGGCTTCACGTTGAAGTAAACGTCGCACATGTGGCGCAGCGCCGAATCGAGCGGCGGCACCACCGACGCGATCGCAATCCCGTCCACCGCGCTCAGCTCCAGCCCCCGCAAGGCAAACAGGCTTTTCAGCAGAAGTCCGAACTCATCCGCCGTCTGCGCTGCAGGCGTTGTCACCCGCCAGTTCGCCACCATCTCAGGCTCGCCGATCTCCGGGCCGGTCTGGTAAAGCCCAAGCACGATATTGGTGTTTCCGACGTCGAGTGCCAGTAGCATCTTCGCTCTCCAGTCTCGCTTTTGTAACTACTTCAGTTCACGCACTCCGCCCGAGAGCACCGTGCGCCGCGTTCCGTCCTCCCCGTCCACAAAAAGGAAACCGTCGCGGCTCAGACCCGCTGTTACGCCAGTATAGCCGTCGGCCTCGCCCACCCTGACCCGCCTGCCGCGCACCCATGTCGACGCCGCCGCAAACCGCTCCAGCAGCCCGTCATCCCCGTTATCATCGAGAGCTTCCGCGTGCTCAGCGTCTAACCGGCCAAGCTCCTCGTCCAAACCTCGAAGGAGCTCGATCAGCAGACCTTCGCGCGAAACCTCTCTCGTGGCCTCCATCCGTAGCGAGGTCGCAGCATCGCTCAGATCGCCGGGAAAGCTCGCATGGTTCACGTTGATCCCGACACCGATCACCGCATATCGCATCGCTTCGACAGCCCCGCCCTGCGCCGCCGCAACCGCGCTCTCGACCAGGATTCCACCGCACTTTCGACCGTTCAGCAAAAGATCGTTCGGCCACCGGATATCGGCGGTCAGCCCGCTCGCCCTCGCGATTGCCATCCGTGCTGCCAGCGCCGTCGCCAGTGAGATCCACATCGCTCGCCCGGCCGGAACCCGCGGGCCCACCAGCGCGCTCAAATACAGCCCGTTACCCGCCACCGAGTGCCATGCATGTCCGCCCCGCCCTCGCCCAGCCGTCTGCTCGTCGGCAACCCACACCCCCTCGCGCGCACCCGCCTGCGCCGCCTCCATTGCCAGTGAGTTCGTCGATCCCACGGAAGGGAAGTACCGCAGACCCCGCGCGAATCTCGTGCCCGTCAACCCCGCGTCCACGGCGGCAATGTCCAGTCCGCTCAACCCCCACCGTCTCCTTGCAATCTACGACACGTCCGCCGTGATGCGCATACTCAGGTCCGCCGCCGTTACCGAGTGCGTCAGCGCGCCTACGGTGACGTAATCCACCCCGGCTTCGGCGTACGCCCTCACCGTTTCGAGCGTGATGCTGCCCGAGGCCTCGATCGGCACTCCCGCAAGCGCCTCATGGATCCGCTTCACCGCCCGTTTCACCGCTGTGGGAGTCATGTTATCCAGCAGAATGGACTCCGCGCCGCCCGCGATCGCCTCCTCCAACTCCTCTTGCGAGCGCACCTCCACCTGCACCACCTGCCCCTGTTTTCGGCCCTTCAGAGCTCGTTCCAGCGCCGCTCCCACGCCCCCCGCCAGCGCGATATGGCTACCCTTGATGAGGATGCCGTCCTGCAGATCCTGCCGGTGGTTCAGGCCGCCCCCGCAGCACACGGCGTACCGGTCCAGAGCCCGCAATCCCGGAATCGTCTTCCTCGTATCCAGCACCTTCGTCTTCGTTCCCGCCAGTGCCTTCACATACTCGTGCGTCAGCGTCGCGATCCCGCTCATGCGCTGCATCAAGTTTAGGATTGCCCGTTCGCACGATAAGATCGCGGCAGCATTATGCCGGATCACCGCCAGCGTCTGGCCCTTCTTCACCCGCACGCCATCGAAGATCTCCGGATGGCTCACTACCTCGAACCGTCCCACTGGGGCCGCGTTCATCTCCGCAAAGATCTCCAGAAACATTGGGATCGAACCTAGCCCCGCCACAACGCATGGCTGCTTCGCCACTATCGTTCCGGTAGCCCGCACCCGGGGTCCAACCGTCAGCATCGTGGTCACATCGTTGGCTGCCTTGTCTTCGGCCAGCGCCGTCTCCAGCACCTTGTGGATTCGCTTGCTCTTCCAGTCCATCGCCTTAGTCCTCGGGCCCCCATCTGCATCTTACTGCCAGCATCTCAACCGCAGATGATGACGCTCCAACGCCAATTCGCTTACCTTGTCCTGCTCGCGCTCCCGATCGCCTGCGCGTCCTGGACCGTGACCCACGAAGAGGTCTTCCGAGAGCCGCGCGAGTTCTGCAAAGACAAGAGCCAGAACTGCCGCCCGGTCCTGATCCGGAAGTTCTTCTACCTCTTTACCTGCGAGTACTGCTTCAGCCACTACGTGTCCGCCTTCTTTCTCGTCCTCACCCGCTTTCAACTGCTCTATGACGACTGGCGCGGATACCTCATCTCCTGGTTCGCCCTCGTTTGGATCGCGAACATCTACATGAGTCTGTTCAACCGTCTCCGGCTCGACATCAAGCACGAAAACGTTACGATTGCGGTCGATCAGGAAGTGCAGAAGAAGGTCGGCGCCGAGGTCTGAGTGCGCCGTTGCTGCCGTTCCCACCGGGAAACCCCTCTGCGCTTCACTCCATCTCACTCCCTGGACCATGAGGTGAGATATGCAAGACGACGACATCAAAGCACACCCTCCAGAGCCGCGCGGCTTCGGCGAACACGCTCGCGGGCTTGCAGGGGAGTACGCCCATGAACAAGGCTGGGGCCTCAACGAAGAAGAGCGTACTAAACAGCCCCCGGCAGAGCAGCAGGCCGACGGCGGCGCCGACTACGACTACGGCGCGCGTGACTTCGGCGACGAAGCCGTCAATACCAGCACGGCCAAGCCTTCGCCAGAAGAAGTCAAAGCTATCCTCAAAGACTGAGCTTCAAATCCGACCCACACGACCCGCAATCGAGAGGAAGTCGCAACATGTCCAGCAAACCCGAGCAGCACGCCAGCAAAGACAGTGAACAGGCCATGCGAGAGGCCGACGCCCACACACGAAAGACCAACTCGCAGGATGCAGTCCCGGGCGATGATACCGCCCACTCACACTCGCACGCAGCCCACCTCCAAAACACGTTCGACGTCCATACACCGCCGCAGGGAAACTTGGCAGCCGACACCCGGCAGGACCTAAAAGAGCCACCGCAAGAGGTGAGCCGAAACGGCAAACAGCACCGCAAACAATGAAGTGGAGGCGCGGTCGCCCATGCGGCCGCACCCTCTCAGACTTCCAATAACCCCCCTAAACCTTGTTCCCCTTCACATCCACACCCGCCAGCGCATCCGGCCGCTGACTCACCACCTTCTCCTGCCGAGCACTCTCCTCGCTCGCGGAGTGGTTCGTGATCCCCTGGTTCTCGCTCTGCGGCGTCCTCGTACTCACCGACCCATACTGCGCCGCCGAAAATTGTTCGGTGTTGTGCTTCGGCCCCTGGCCCACATTCGCATTGAAGGCCCTAGTCCCGCCCGTCTGTGCTCCGTCCACGTTCTTGTACAGCTCCGCGTCCCCTCCACTCCCAGCGTCCTGCGCATCCTGGTTCGCTTCAAGATCGCTCTGAACAGCGTTTGCGTTCTGCCCACTCTCTGTATGCGGCGTGCTCTGATCTGCCATTGGAAAGTCTCCTCTGCCCTGTCAGACGCCCCACCCGTCCCAGCCGTTGTCACGACGTCCCATCTACGCCGCCGGCAGAGCCTCCATCGCACTCTTTGCCTTGGCGTACATTTCCTTGGTCTCCGCAGCCTGCTTCTTCAGCCCCTCCACAATATGCGCCGGAGCCTTCGCCACGAACCCCTCGTTTCCAAGCTGCCGCTCCGCTGCCGCCAGACCCTTCTCCAGCCGCGCCAGCTCTTTCGTCAGCCGCTCCCGCTCCGCCGCAACATCGATCTGCCGCTCATAAACCACCGCCACATCGAACTCCGTCGTCGACCGCGCACCACCGCCAGTCAGTGGGGGGCTCGCAAATTCGACCGAAGCCACACGGGCCATCCGCGCCAGCATATCGGCATTCGCATCCGCCAGCGCCAGCACCCGATTGTCGGCATACAAGCGAATCGGCGTAGCCTCTTTCTCCGGTACGCCCATCTCCTTCCGCAGGCCGCGCACCGTCACCATCAACTCCTGCAGCGTCGTCATCGCCCGAACCGAGGCCGGGTCAGCAGGGAAGTCCCCCGCCTGCGGATACCGAGTTAGCGCGATCGACTTCGCCGGCGTCGCATCCCCGTACAGCGCATGCCAGATCTCCTCGGTGATAAACGGCATGAACGGGTTCAACAGCCGCAACGCGCTCTCGAACACGCCCACCAGCGACGCCAGTGTGACCGCCGTTACCGCATTCTGCTCCGCGCCTTCGCCGAACTCCAGTCGCAGCTTCACCAGCTCCAGGTACCAGTCGCAGAACTCGCCCCAGAAGAACTGGTACACCGCATTCGCCGCCTCGTCGAAGCGATACTCGCCCAGCGCCCGCTCCACCTCCGCACAAACGTCTCGCAATCGAGAGAAGATCCACCTCGTCTCCAGCGGCGTCCTCTCCGGCAGCTCCGTCAGCGGCGCGCCAACCTCGCGCATCGACATCTTGTAACCGGCAGCGGTCGCCCGGTCCACCTGCATAAACAGGAACCGCGCTGCATTCCAGATCTTGTTCGCAAACGACCGATACCCCTCCGTGCGCGGCTCGCTGAACGCGATATCTGTTCCCGGTGAAGCCATGCTCGCCAGCGTAAACCGCACCGCATCCGTCCCAAACCGACCGATCATGTCGATCGGATCGATCACGTTTCCCTTCGTCTTCGACATCTTCTGCCGGTCCGCATCCCGCACCAACGCATGGATGTACACCTCCCGGAACGGCACCGCATCCGCAAGTGTCCGCGCCCGGAACCCGCCAGCCCCATCCGCCATCGGCACATCCAACATGAAGTGCGTCCCCAGCATGATCATCCGCGCCACCCAGAAGAACAGGATGTCGAAGCCCGTCACCAGCAGCTGCGTCGGGTAGAACTCCCGCAGATCGCTCGTCTCCTCCGGCCACCCAAATACCGTAAACGGAAGCAGCCCCGAGCTGAACCACGTGTCCAGCACATCCGTCTCCTGCGTCAGCGCCTCGCCTCCCGCCCCGCAGTGCTCGCAGCTCTCCGGAGCATCTCTCGCGACCGTGGTCTTCCCGCAAGCCGCGCAATGCCACGCCGGAATCCGGTGTCCCCACCACAGCTGCCGCGAGATGCACCAGTCATGAATATTGCCCATCCATTCGAAATAAGTCTTTGCATACATCTCCGGCGTAAACCGGATATGCCCGTCCTTTACCGCCGTAATCGCCTTGTCCGCCAGCGGCTGAATCTTCAGGAACCACTGCATAGATAGCCGCGGCTCGATGACCACACCGCTCCTTTGGCTGGTCGCCACGGCGTAGATGTGCTCCTTCACCTCCACCAGCAGCTCCAGCCCGCGCAGGTCCTCAACGATCTTCTCCCGCGCCGCATATCGATCCATGCCGTCGTACGGCGACCCTGCCACGGACACCTGCGCCCGCTCGTCCAGCACCGTCAACTGCGGCAGCCCGTGCCTCTGCCCAATGGCAAAATCGTTCGGATCATGCGCTGGTGTCACCTTCACCGCGCCCGTCCCAAACTCCGGATTCGCCCACTCGTCCGCAACCACCGGAATCTCCCGGTCGGGCCCGCCATGCACGCCGCTCACCGGCAGCCGCAGCATCTTGCCCACCAGCGCCCGGTACCGCTCGTCCGCCGGATTCACCGCCACCGCCACGTCGCCCAGCATCGTCTCCGGCCGCGTCGTCGCAATCACAATCGATCCCATCCCGTTCACAGCCCCCTCCGCCAGCGGGTACCGCACATGATAGATCCTGCCCACCCGCTCCTCGTGCACCACCTCCAGGTCCGATACCGCCGTCCCGATCGCCGGATCCCAGTTCACGATGTATGCCCCGCGATAGATCAGCCCCTGCTCGTGCAGGCGAACAAACGCCTCCTTCACCGCGCGGCTCAATCGCTCGTCCATCGTGAAGTACTCGCGGCTCCAGTCCACGCTCGCGCCCAGCCGTTTCATCTGCTCCAGGATTGCGCCCCCGTACACGCCCTTCCACTCCCACACCCGTTCCGCAAACGCCGCGCGTCCCAGCTCCTGGCGGCTCTTGCCCTCGCCCTGGAGCTGCCGCTCCACCATCATCTGCGTCGCAATCCCCGCGTGATCCGTCCCCGGAACCCACATCGACACATCCCCGCGCATCCTGTGCCACCGCGTCAGGATATCCATCTCCGTCTGGTTCAGCATGTGCCCCATGTGGAGCCGCCCAGTCACGTTCGGCGGAGGCAGCAGCATCGTGAACTTTTTTCGTTCAGCGCCCGTACCCTCCGGTATACCGGGCACGTTAAACAGCCGTTCCCGTACCCAGTACTCGGCCCAGCGTCGTTCAATCTCGTTCGGTTCGTAGGCTTTCGGCAGATCTCGGCTCATCGCCTTAAGCCTAGCATTCACCTCTTTGCTACCCGGCCGCAGCGTGGAATGACATCTGTCACTTCAGTTCCGCTCCAGCTCGGCCTACACTTCTTCCCTAGAGGTTCAGCCGCATGTCGAAACTCGTTCTCGCCGCCTTCCTCGCCCTCGCTCTTCTGCGCCACGGATCCCACGGTTCAGGCCAGGACCGCGTCGCCATCTTCTCCAACATCAACATCGATGAAGGCCAGACCGCCGGAGATGTCGCCTGCGCCTTTTGCACAGTCACCATCAAAGGTGACGTCGCAGGCGATGTGGCCGTACTCTTCGGCACCATCTCTGCCGATCCCGACCGCACCATCTCCGGAGACGTCGCCCTCCTCTTCAGCACGCTTCATCTCGGAGACAACGACCGCATCAACGGCGATCTCGCGAGCGCTCTCAGCACCACCGACATCCCCGCCAGCGCCTCGGTTCGCGGAGACCGCGCCGTTCTCTCGAGCGGCCTCGGTCTGGCCCTCCTCGCCGTCCCGATCGTCATCCTCGCCAGCATCATCGGTCTCATCCTCTTCCTCGTTCGTCGCAATCGCTACCCGTACCCCGTATAGGGGCCCGGACATGGTTCCACGGAACCGATGGACCCTTCCATGCGTAGCTCACCTGCGCGCCTCTTCACCGGCGCAAAAGGGAGCAAACCTCTGCCCGTCTACCTCCTCCAACTCGCGGGAACCTTCCTTCTGCTCGCCAGCCCTGTCTTCGCGCAGACCAACAGGGATCAGACCCCACCGGGGCCCGCCTCCCCTCACCGCCACGCCAATCGAACCTACCTCGGCCAGGACATCTTCGTCGCTCCCGGCCAGCAGATCGGCAGCGCGACCTGCCTCTTCTGCTCCGTCCAGGTCGAGGGGGAGCTTTCCGGCAATGTCTTCGTCCTCTTCGGCAATCTCACCGTAACCGGCCGCGTCGCGGGCAACACCGCTGTCGTCGGCGGCAACACCGTAGTCGACTCGTTGGCCCGCATCGACGGCAGCACCACCGTCATCGGAGGCAACGCCGTCTATGAGACCGACGAGTCTCTCTCCGGCAACGCCTTCGTCCTCGGCGGACACATCTCCAGCTTCGCCGGCCGCAGAAGCTCCCACCACCGCGTCTCGCTCAGCCCCACCTTCTCTGCGGCCCTCGCCGTCCTCGCCGTTCTCGTTCTGGCTGTCCTCGTCTTCCCCCGTTCGCGGCAGCACTCGTTCCACACCTGAAAACCCAGAAGCCCCCAAAGGAAAAGGACGCAGCCGAAGCCTGCGTCCTTCCCTCCGCACCAGAGAAATCCCTACAGTGGGTTCAGCTTGTTCAAGCCCTTCTTCTTCTTGTGTTTGCTCGAGGATTCATCGCCCTTATCGAAGCCCGGCTTCGCCTTCTTGCCATTCGCCGGTGGCGCCTGCGCGGCCGCCTGCTTCGTTCCCGGAGCGATGTCGTTCACCTGATCCGGTGCCGGTCCAGCCTTCTCGATCGGCGGCAGCGGCGTCGCATTCTCCGGTCCAACAGCCTTCAAACCGCCGTTAGGGTTGGCAGTTCCGGCTCCCCGGTCCGCAGTTCCGGCTCCCGCGCCGGCAGCTCCGGGCCGTCCTGTGCTCACGCCCGGGGTCAGGATCTCAGCGCCCACCGACGCCCCACCTCCGCCAGTAGATGCGCCCGTCGCAGGAACCGCCGTGGTCACACTCGAATCGTTCGCGCCAGCGCCCGCGTCCGCCGTCGGAACATCCGATAGGGCAAGGGGTGCCACAGCTGCGGTCGGAGCCGCGGTCGCTCCCGCTGCAGCCTCCGTTCCGGTTGCCGCGGGTACGGGAGTTCCGCCCGTCCTCGTAGCCCCCGGGTTGAGCGCCTCGTTGAACTCTGCGACGATCTGCTTAGTCACCATCGGCGCAATTGTCGGCTTCGGATCGGCCAGGGTCGGCTCCCCGAAGCGTGCCGCCTGCACCACGTCCGGCTGATGGAAGACCAGCAGCTTCGCCCGGTCTTGCAGCCGGTACTGCAGCCGGCTGTTCTCAAGCGCCGCGCTTGCCTGGGCCTGCTCCGGCGTCGGCGCCGGAATCGGCAGGTTCATCGCCGCCAGCCGGTCCTTCGCATCTTCCACATGGGGTGCCGCCGAGTGCTCCAGCACCACCTTCCGGTACGCGTCGGCTGCCGCACCGTCATAAATCTTCTCCAGTCGCGCCTTGGCCGCCTCCGGCATCTGCCGCTGCAAACGCACCATCCGCGCCTCCGCGGCATAGGAGTCGCCCAGCCCGATCAACACATCATCCATATGGCTGTACTGCGGATACGTGTCCGCCACCGTCTGGTACCGCGCAATTGTCGCCGGCCAGTTGTCGCGCGTCGCATAGTAGCTGGCAATATTGCTCTCACGCGTCGCCAGCACCTCCTGCACATCGCGCAATCGCTGCTTCGCCTGCGGCACCAGCGTCGAGTCCGGATAGTCCGTCAGCATCCTCCGGTACTCCTCCTCCGAGTGCGTCGCCTTGGTGAAATCGCGATCCGGCTTATCCATCTGCCGGAAGTAAATGTCGCCAATCCGCATCTGCGCCTCGGCCGCCTCCGGAGCGTTCGGGAAAAACACGCGAAAATCCGAGTACTCGCTCTCCGCCTGCGTCAGCGCCGCCGTTCCGCCCTCCTTGTACCAGCTGTCCGCGATCGCCAGCTTCGCGCGCATCTGGTACTGCGAATCGGGATAAGTGTTCAACAGCGTCTGCAGATCCAGCCGCGCCACATCGTAGTGGCCCTTCTTCGTCGCCACCAGCGCCTTGTCGTAAAGCTGCTTGTCCGGCAGGCCGGCATCCTTGCCCGCCAGCGGGTCCAGCTTCTTCTCTTTCCTCGCCGCCTTCTTCGTATCTTTCGATTGAACGACCTTGCCGTCCTTGTCCTTCTTCTTGTTCAGTGGCGCGCTCAACGTTACGCTCTCATGCTGCTGCCCCTGTGCATCCGTCGCCGTCTGCGACGCGCCTGTCACCTGCGCCCTTGCTCCGCTCCCGCTCAGCATCAGAGCCGCAACCGCAACTCCGGCCATCAGGCTCGACCTCTTCGTGGGAAGGAAACCGCCGGGGCAAAACCTGGTAAAACTCAGTCGTCGATTCATCACGCTTAGAACTCCATCTTTGCCTCGCGCAAGATGCGCCCAGGCTGTGAAATATTCTAGTCTTCCGGCTGCCTTCGTGCCGTGTCGGCGGCTTCGTCGGCACGATCTCCGCCGTCCCTGTCCCCAGCTGCTCCAGCCTCTCGGGCCAGGCGCAGCAGCTCGCGCGCATTCTCTTCCGCCCTTCCTCCAGAAAATACCGCCGACCCGGCAACCAGCATGTCCGCTCCTGCTTCGACGACTCGCGCCACCGTATCGTGAGCCACGCCCCCGTCCACCTCAATCCGGTAGTTCAGCCCCATCTCCGTCCGCAACTCCGCCAGGTGCTCGATCTTGGCGAGCGCGAGCGGCAGAAATTGCTGCCCGCCAAACCCCGGGTTCACGCTCATCACCAGCACATGGTGAACCATCGGCAGCACCTCGATCAGCATCTCCACCGGCGTCGCCGGGTTGATCACCACCGCCGGCCCCATCCCATGCTGCTCAATCAACTGCAGCGTCCGATGCAGGTGGCGGCAAGCCTCCTGGTGAACGCTCACCATGTCCGCCCCAGCCTCCGCAAACTCCGCGATGAAGTGGTCCGGATTCTCGATCATCAGGTGGCAGTCGATCGGCAGTTTCGTCACCGGCCGCAGCGCCTTCACCATCGCCGGCCCAAACGTGATATTCGGCACAAAATGCCCGTCCATCACGTCCACATGCACAATCGTCCCACCCCCGCGCTCCGCCGCCGCAACCTCATCTGCCAGATGTGCGAAATCGGAAGCCAGAATCGAAAAAGCCAACTCAATCAATGCGGAATCACCCCTGCGAAAAAGTCTACCAGCGCCGCGCACGCTCAGCTCCGCGCCTCAACCCGTCTCGGCAGAATACCCGACGGCACGTTATCCGGAGCGACATTCACCCACTCCACTTGGAAGCGGCCGGAGTAGCCAAATAACCTCCCCCACCTCCTGTTCGTGGCGCTGACCTCGATGCGAAAGCATCGCGTCTCCTCGTCATACCACTCGCAGAGATCCGCGACCCCAGAGAGCGAGAGCGGAAACCGAAATGCGATCGGCCCTTCGTAAAAACGCTGTGCGCCGGAGCGAATGCGCAGACCTCCGTTAGCCGCCACGCTCAGCTCCAGGTCGACGGCGAGATGCTGGTGCGTCCCCAGATAGTCCACAATGCAGCCGCGCTCCTCGCTGTAAACCATGTACGCGTCGAAGCGGCGCACCTTGATCGTGTCAAACGTCCGCACCCACGTCACCGTCTCGCGGCCGAGCGGGTCCCGGTAGGCATAGTTCTGAATCGTGAAAGGCACATCGCGCCCATGCTCCGGAAACATGATGCTGCGCCACGTGCCCACATACAGAAAGGGCAACGTGTACGCGGCTCCGTGCCAGATGCGGTCCATCGTACCCGTTCCGATCGCAGCCTTTCCGGTCTCGGAGGTGAGAGCGAACCGCCGCTGGATCTGAGGGTGTAGCTTCTCAAAGTCCGAACCGAGAACGCGCTGATAGATCGAAATCATCATTTGTCCTTGGAGTCACGCGCACGCAAAGCCGGGAGGACGGCAACCTGCGCGCCGCGATCCACCCCGCCAGAGAGAGCGCAATTATCGCGAAGTTCAATGTCACCGGGTTGAACGCCGCTGTGAGATAAGCAGGAGACCTCACCGCCAGAGCCACCGTGGCGACAACCATAACGACGGCATTGACGGCAAAGACAGCTCGGACATTCCACGTCATCAGGACAAGTAAGCCCAGTAGAATCTCGGCGCCCCCAACCCACGGCAAGAGACTGATCGGCAACCCTGCCTGCATCAACATCGTCTGTTCGTCGATCTGCCGGTACAGCAGCTTCGGAACCAACCCATGCCACATCCAGATCGCTGCAATGGCAAGCCGTGCCGTTGCATGAACTAACGCGAGCGCCATGGACGACTCCGGAGTCTGCCCCTCCTCTGCCCACAGCCGCAGAGGGTCGAAGCTCCACGCCGTGGCCGAACCCATCAGAGGCCGGAAGACAAGCCGGTCCACGATACAGCCGAAAGCTCCGAACCGCACCTGGTAGTCCTACCAGGTGAAGAACCGTAGACCTGCACTCGTGGGAACGTATCGCCAATATCCAGAACCCTCACGGATCAGAGACTTCGGGTCGGCCGAGGTGAACTTCAGCGACGACGTCCTGTCACCCTCGCCCAGCTGGCTGCCCACGCTCTCGCCCGTGCCCCGGATCGCCAGGCCGAAACCGATCCGCGTCTCGTACAGGAACTGCTGCGGCTCCTCCGCACTGCTTCGCGGAAGGTACTCGATCCGGCTGAAGCGAAGATCCCAGCGCTGGTGAAGATCGGGCTGCTGCGTGAGTTGCCAGATGCGCTCCAGCTCATCGTGAATAAGGATTTTCGACGTATATGCCTGGGCTGACGCTCACGAGACGAGCTTAGCAACGCCCACACTGAAGCAGCATAAGCGAAAGCATAGGCAAGCCGGGTGTCTCAATGTCCGGATTCTCGAATGTGGGTTCTCATAGAGTCGCGGGTCAGGAATTGCTGGCAGCTCCTAAACAACATCACCCGGCAGAAGCGCCTTCCGCCGTCGGCTCCGAAATGTCGCTGGCTTCTCGACCACCGGAACGACGCGCTCCACATCCGGCCTGCCCTCATGCAACACCTTCGTCCGCAGAATCTCCGTTCGAATCGCCTTCGCCGCCGCCCGGTCCGTCTCCTGCATGGTCTTCGGCTCCCCAATCACCACCCGCGCCGCACCCCGCAAAATCCGTCGAACCGGCCAGCTCCCATCCTCATTCGGCAGAAACACCTCGCCCGCCCGTTGCTTCACCGGCCTGTAGTACCAGCGTCGCAACAGCGAAAGATGATCGCTCAACATAGCCACATCCTGCGCCTCCCCGATCTTCACCTCGAGCGCGTTCACAACCCGCCCCACCCTCGCCTCCGGGGCCTCCGCCGCGTCCCCACTTGGCGCCCTAACCCCTCCCGCTTCGACCTCCGTTTGGCCGCCCATCTCATTCCCCAGCGGAACCGCCCGCAGCATCAGCGGCTGCGCAAACAGGCTCGACCCCACACTCGTCTGCTCCCGCACCGCCCTCACCCCCAGCGTGCTCATCCGCTCCGGCCCCGCCAGGCGCCCGCGCTCGAGCAGAAACATGGCCGCCTCCTCAGCCTGCCTGTCGTCCCGTTCCGGATCCCGCCCCGCCGCCTGCACGATCACCGCCCGCAGCTCCGGCACCGCCCGCACCAGCTCATCCGCCAACCCCGCCGCCGCCTTCGCCTTCTCGTACTGCCGGTGCAGCTCCGCCGCCCGCTCGAAGTCCATCTCCTCTGAAGCCCGTTCTCTCTCCATCCTGATCCCGGCCAGCAAACTCTCGCCCCGCGTCTTGAGAAATGCCTTCACCGCTCCCGCCTCCGCCGCATACTCCTCGCCCGTACAGGCTTCCTTGCATGGCTCCATGCACCGCTTCATCTCCCCATACGCGCACCCTGGATGCTCCGGCGACACCTCCAGGTCCTCCCAACACCGCCTTAACTTGAACAGATCCAGCACCGCGTCGCAGTACCGCTCCGCAGCCAGTCGCGAAGGAAAAGGTCCATACGTCTCCTCCAACCCGCGCCCGCCCCTCCCGCCGGAAAGCCTGTTCGTGGTGTAAACCCGCGGATGCGCATGCTCCATCGTCAACCGCAAAAAATACGGCGTCCGTAGCTTCAACCGCCTCCGCGCCTCCGCAAACCCGAAGATCCCCGCCGTCGCCCGGTACAGCACCAGCAGCGATTCGAACTCCGATCCCGTCGCCGACCACTCGATCCGTCCCACCCGCTCCCGCAGATTCAGCCGCTTCGAAAGCATCGGCAACCCGTCCGGCCCAGGCACCTCCGGCGGATCAAGGAGCCGCGCCACCCTCCGACGCAGATTCGCCGCCCGCGTCACATACGGCTGGTCCCCATCCGCGTGCCCAAACAGCGCAAACACGCCCGGTCCCTCCGGCACGCCACGCAGAATCTCCCGCGCACGCCCCGGCTCAAACCCGGCCTCCCGCTCGAACTGGAACCCCGCCGCCACACCCGAAATTGTAGTCCGCGCCATTCGCTAACGGGTCTTCCCCCTAAACAACCATATCGGCTGATGCGGCTCTACTTTAGGCTGCTGACGGAGAGCTTTATGTTCGGAGCAGAGCCACAGGAACGCTGGACCGCTGAGGAGAAGGAAGATTTTGAGCAGCACGTAAAGATCCGAAATCGAAGGATGATCAAAGCTGCAGCATGGGCCGCAGGTGCGTTCATGTCTAATCTCGTGCTAATCGCGCCGTTCCTCGCAGGGCACTCGCTCCATGCATATTGGAAGCCGTATGGGCTCATCCTGCTCTTCTGCGCGTATCCACTTTTCCTCTACCTTGTACTCCGCATTTTAATTGTCTGGAGCTCATGGCAAAGCGCAACGGAGACGCGTCGCGAGTTCGGCGACCCTCTATAACTTCAAGCTCCCGCGATCATCATCCCCTCAACCTGAATCGTCGGCACCGCGCTGCTTCCCCGCCACACCAGGTCGTTCCCCACCGCCACCACGTTCTTGTACATCTCTTTCAGATTCCCGGCGATCGTGATCTCCTCCACCGGGTACGCCAGCTCGCCGTTCTCGATCCACATCCCGCTCGCCCCCTGCGAGTAGTCCCCCGTCACCAAATTCACCCCGAACCCCATCACTTCCGTCACATACAGCCCACTCGTCACGTCCCCAATAATCTGCTCCGGAGTCTGCGTCCCCGGTTGGAGATAAAAGTTGTGCGCCCCCGTCCCCGGGTTTCCAGCCAGCCCCCGCGACGCGCTTCCCGTCGACCGCATCCCCAGCTTCCGCGCCGTATACGTATTCATCACGTAGCTCTTCAGCACGCCCTTATCCACAATCACCGTGCGCCGCGTCGGCAGCCCCTCCCCGTCAAACGGCGCCGTGCCGAACCCACCTACACTCTGCCCTCCGCGCTCAAACACCATCGTCCCATCGTCCACGATGGTGATATTCTCGCCCGCCACCCGCTCCCCCAGCATCCCGTTGAACATCGACGCATTCCGGTAAATCGCATCGCCCTCCGCCGCCGAGAAGATGCTCCCCATGATCGACTTCGAGATCTCCGGCGAAAACACCACCGGCGCCGCCTGCGTCTTCACCTGCCGCGCCCCCAGCCGCCTAAGCGTCCTCTGCGCCGCAATCCGCCCAATCTCCTCCGCGTCTTCCAGATCCCGCACCGTCCGCGCGCTCGAGTACCAGTAGTTCCGCTGCATCTTGCCCTTCTCGTCATGCGCGATCGGAGCACACGAGAACCCGCAGTAGGACCGTCTGTACTCCCCCGCAAACCCCCGCGAATTCAACAGGACCTTGTGCGCCGTCGCCGTGTCGAAGTCTCCTCCGCTTGAGTTCTGAATGCGCGTGTCATAGGCCATCGCCGCCGCCTCGCACCGCCGCGCCAGGGCGATCCGCTCCGCCGGAGGCATCTCGTTCACATCCTCGAAATACAGCCCCATCCCCGCACCCGCATCGCTCCCGTCGAGCACCGCGCCCTCGGCCGCCCCAAACTCACCCGCCTCCGGCAGCCCCGCAAACGGATCCTCGCTCGTCACCTTTGCCAGCTCAATCGCCCCACCCACGAGTCGCGCAATCGACTCCTCCGAAAAGTCCGAGGACGACGTCGTCGCCACCTGCTGCCCCACAAACACTCGCAGCCCCACCGCCCGCGACCCCGACTCCTTCAGCGTCTCAACCTGCCCCAACCGCACCAGAGCCGAAAACTCCTCGCCCTCGTACACCACGGCCTCAGCATCCGTAGCGCCCGCCCGCAACGCCTTACCAAGCACCTCCTCTGCCAGGAGTTTCAAGCGCACTGTTGGTAGCTCTTTAGTCGTCACGGTAACTCTCCTGCTCCGCATCTATCGGGAGCTTTGCTTGCTTCTTAGCACATGAAACAGTCACGGAGCGAGCAGCCGGAATTTGCAGTTCGATGCTCCGCGTGCTCAGGCATACGTCTATTTTCTGACGCTGCGTAAAGTCCCACAGCACCGTGGCACTCGGGGCATCTCAGTCGCGGGTCGGCAGGTCGCCTAGCCAACGACATCCGAATCGTGTGCCAGCCGTAAACTCGCGCTTCCCCCGCCCGCTCATGCATGTGCTTGACCTCAACGATGTCCACGGGCGGTCCTCAAGCCAACACCGCCTCACGCACCGGCAACATAACTTCTATACACTCCGCAGCCCCACCTTCCGGCGCTTCCACCACATGGGTTGCGGCATTCGGCATCGCAGCTCCAGTTTCCACGCCCATTCTCATAGACAACCAGATAGCGTCGTGTCATCGATCGTCTCCCGCCTGCTTCAGAATGCTGCCGAGCGTCTTCGGATGCAACTCGTCTCCAGGATGTCCCGGCACTGTTACGAGCCCCGGCTTGAGCGGGTGCTTGAACTGCCTGTGACTTCCTCTCTGCCGGGACAAATACCATCATCCTGTTCCAACCGCCTGATCAGATCACGAACTTTCACGCAGAGCCAGCCCTAATGAACCGGAGTCCCCGACATCCGGCTCTCCCGCCCATCCGTCGCCTTCGAAAAATGCAGCCCAGCCGCGCAATACTCCGAGTCGCTCTTCAGCTTGTGCTCAATGTGCAGCCCCGGCCCAGCCTCCGACCGCCGCTTCACCACCTTCACTGCGCCCCCGCAGTCCTTGCACCGGAACTCCGTGTCGTTATCTTCCAACGCATCCGCAATCGTCTTCACCTTCCAGAACGGCTCATACCCGCCGCCCAACCGAACCCTGCGCCGCTTTACCTCACACTCCACAAACATCTCGCGTTCTGTCATTGCCATAGCGCTATCCTCATCCGTCCCGTTCCCCTGCGTAAGCCGTTCTTTCCGATATGCTGCACGCAGACTTGAAGCCCATCCACGCTCTTACAAGAAATCAAAACTCTCAGGCGAAGCCTCAAGCCACCGGCTTCTCCGACCACCGGCTCACCCGCCCGTCGGTCGCCTTCTTGAACCCCGATCCATTCACGCAAAAGTCTCCGTCCGCCGTCGATCGATGCTCCACGTACGCCGGCGTTCCCGCCTTGTTCGTCTTGCCCAGCACCTTCACCTCGCCCCGGCAATCCTTGCACCGGAACTCCGTGTCGTTGTCGACCAGCGCGTCCGCAACCTTCTTCACCTTCCAGTAGGGCTCATACCCGCCGCTCTCCTTCAGGCGCCGCCGCCGCACCTCGCACTCGTACATCTTCTCCCGTTCCGCAGCCGCCATTCCCCTTACCGTCCCGTTCCCCCGACCGTCATCCGGTCGAGCTTCACCGTCGGCATCCCTACACCGACCGGCACACTTTGCCCCGCCTTGCCGCAGGTTCCAATCCCCTCATCGAGCGCCAGATCGTTCCCGACCATGGACACGTATTTCAGCGCCTCCGGCCCGTTTCCAATCAGCGTCGCGCCCTTGACCGGCCGCGTCACCACGCCATCCTCGATCAGGTAAGCCTCGCTTGCCGAGAACACAAACTTTCCATTCGTGATGTCCACCTGCCCGCCGCCGAAGTTCACCGCGTACAGCCCGCGCTTCACGCTCTTGATGATGTCCTCGGGCATGTCCTCGCCATTCAGCATGTACGTGTTCGTCATGCGCGGCATCGTGATCGCCTGGTAGCTCTCCCGCCGTCCGCTGCCCGTGCTCTTCGTTCCCATCAGCCGGGCGCTCATCTTGTCCGTCAGATATCCCTTCAGGATCCCGTTCTCGATCAGCACATTCTCCTGGGTCGCGGTCCCCTCATCGTCGACGTTCAGGCTCCCGCGCCGTCCCGGCATCGTCCCGTTATCCACCACCGTCACCTTGCTCGACGCCACCTGCTGCCCGATCAGACCCGCGAACGCGCTCGTCTTCTTGCGGTTGAAGTCCGCCTCCAGCCCGTGCCCCACCGCCTCATGCAGCAGCACCCCCGGCCACCCCGGTCCCAGCACAACTTCCATCTCGCCCGCCGGTGCATCCACCGCGCCCAGCTGCAGCATCGCCGTCCGCGCCGCCTCCCGCGCAAAGTGCTCCGGGCTCTTCTCGCCTTCGAAGAAATCCAGCGCCACCCGCCCGCCGCCGCCACTCGTCCCGCGGGCCAGGTCTTTCCCGTCCTGCGCGATCACAAAGACATTCAGCCTAGCCAAAGGCTGCGTATCGCTCGCAAACGTTCCGTCACTTGCCGCCACCAGGATCCGCCGCAGCTCATCGCTGAACCCCGCCCGCACCTGTGTAATCCGCGAGTCGTACGCCCGCGCTGCCCTGTCGGCACGCTGAATCAGCTTCAGCTTCTCCGAGATCTCGGCATCGCTCGTCGCTCCCGCCACCGGGTAGAGCGACCCCGTCTCCGTATGCGTAAACCCCTGCGCCAACTCCTTCGCCGGCCCCGACGCAATCAGCGCCGCCGTTCGCGCCGCCTTCAGCAGCCGCTCCGAACTCAAGTCGTCCGTATACGCAAACCCGGTCCGCTCCCCACTCAGCACCCGGATCCCGCAGCCCACGCTGATCCCCTGGCTCGCCGTCTTCACCAAACCCTCGTCCACCCCCAGCGAGGTCGACGTAACCGACTCAAAGTAAAGATCCGCGTACTCCCCGCCAGCGCTCAACGCCTCACCCAGGCAACGCTCCATCAGCCGTTCTGAAATTCCAAGCTTTTCAATGAAATAACGCTTGTGGTCTGAAACCGGACTAGTCATTCTCTATATTCTAGGCTGCAAGTCAACCCCCCGGCAAACAGAGAGGTTACCCCACAGGCAAACTGGCTAAGTCCACCTTCTGTTTGACCGGATCTGCCTCCCAGAGCAACAGACCCAAAACCCATCGTTTGCAAGCAAAGGCACCGCCCGGAAGCTATGGCGACGTCTGGGACCTTCGCCCTCGTTGACCCTTGCCATGGTCCGAAACCTTAGCGCACCTCCAGATCCTTGCTATCGTCCGGAACTTAGCCCCGTCCAGACCCCGTCGCCCCGGAAGCTCCAAAGCTCCAAAGCTCCTTCGACCGCCGCCGAACCGCTAAACTTCACTCCATGGCAGTTCGCCCCCTCCCTGACGCCGCGACGCAGTTCCGCCCGGTCGTCTCAGCTGTCACGCCCGGCCTGCTCACCTCCAGGCGGTCGCGCCACCTCCCAGCCCTCGACGGCATCCGCGGCGTCGCCGTCCTCGCCGTGCTTCTCTACCACTACGCCGGCGGCAACCGGTCGCACCTCGCCCCCGTTCGCCTCGGCGCTCATATGCTCAAGGCCGGCTGGGCCGGCGTCACGCTCTTCTTCGCGCTCTCCGGCTTCCTCATCACCGGCATCCTCTGGGACTCGTTCGGCAAGCCTCACTGGGCTCGCAACTTCTACGCCCGCCGCTCCCTCCGCATCCTCCCCCTCTACTTCCTTTCCCTGCTCCTCGTCGTCGCCGGAGCAGCCTTCGCCGGCAGCCTCCACCCCGCTCTCCGCCGTATCTGGATCCCCGCGCTCTTCCTCCAGAACATGCCTCACCTCGCCGATCTCGCCAGCTCCATCCCCTCTCCCCTCACCATCTTTCATTTCTGGAGCCTCGCCGTGGAGGAGCAGTTCTACCTCATCTGGCCCTTTCTCCTCATCCTGCAGCGATCCCGCAGGGGCGCGCTCCTCCTCTGCCTCGGAGTGTTTCTGCTCTCAGCCTGCTTCCGCACCCTCGTCTGGACCACCTTTGCGCACCCCGCGAACTTCTGGCAGTTCCTCCCCTCCCGCGCCGGCGAACTCAGCCTCGGGAGCGCTCTCGCCATCCTCTATCGAAGCAGCCGCTGGAACGCCATTCAGCGCTGGGCCCCAGCCGCCGCCGCCCTCTCCCTCGCCGGTTTCGTCCTCTCCAGCATCTCGGCCGGAACCGCCGACCTCCTCAACCCGCTGCAAAACATCCTCGGCCTTCCCTGCATGACGCTCTTCTGCGTCGCCGCCATCGCCCTTGCCCTTCGTCCTGGAGTCATCCAGCGCCTCCTGTCCGCTGCCTGGCTCCGTTGGATCGGCTCCCTGAGCTACGGAATCTACGTCTTCCACATCCTCCTCGGCGCCCCCTTTCACGCCCTCGCCGTAGCCCTCTGCGGCAGCCGGGGAGAGACCGCGGTCCTCGCAGTCCAGTTCATCATCGTCCTCGCCGGCTCGATCGCAGCCGCGTGGCTGTCCTTCCACTTCTTCGAGACGCCCTTCCTCCGCCTCAAAAGACGCTACCCCTCAGCCCCCGCCACCTAGGTCATCCATTCACCCGCCCGCTTCAGCAAGAGGGGATGAAGATCGGCCGTTTTACGCCATCATCCTGACCCTGAGCGGAGCCTGACCCTGAGCGCAGCCGAAGGAGAAGGCCTCCTGTATTCGCCGTTGCAGTATCGTGCACAAACGCCAGCGTCTCGACCGGAGCGAAGCAAAGTGGAGAGACCCTGTATCTGCCATTGCCTGTTCTTATCTGCTCGGCCTTAAGACGAAGCCGCCTCCAAACAAGCCTCCAAAATGTCGAGCGCAATATCCGCCTCCTCCTGCCTCACAATCAGCGGCGGCGCCAGCCGGATCGACGTCTCCCCGCACCCCAGAATCAGCAGACCGCGCTCAAACGCCATCTCCACGATCCTGTCGCGCACCTCCGGCACCGGCTCCCGCGTCGCCTGGTCCTTCACCAGCTCGATCCCAATCATCAGACCGCGGCCGCGCACATCACCGACCATCCGGTGCTTCGCCGGCCACGTTCGCAGCCGCTCCAGCATCGCCCCGCCCACCGTTGCCGCGTTCGCAATCCCCTCGCGTTCCAGCACATCCATCGTCGCCAGCGCCGCCGCGATCGACACCGGGTTCCCGCCAAACGTCGACGCATGCGACCCCGGCTTCCAGTCCATGATCTCCGCCTTCGCCATGCACACGCTCAACGGCATCCCCGACGCAATCCCCTTCGCCGAGCAGACGATATCCGGCTCCACTCCCGTATGCTCGATCGCCCACCACTTGCCCGTCCGTCCCGCCCCAGACTGCACCTCGTCAACCACCAGCAGGATGCCGTGCCGGTCGCAGATCCGCCGCAACTCCTGCATAAAGATCGTCGGAGCCACTACATACCCGCCCTCGCCCTGGATCGGCTCGACAAAAATAGCGGCAACCTCCTCCGGCGGCAACGTCGTCTTGAACAGCTTCTCCTCGATAAACCGCGCGCATCCCAGCGCAAACGCCTCCTCCGCCTCCGGCTCGCCCGAGCGCCACAAAGACGGCTCTCGATACGCATACGGATACCGCACATGCGTCACCCCCGGCACAAACGGCGCAAACCTCCGCTTCTGCTGCGGCTTCGATCCGGTGAGCGACAGCGCTCCCATCGTCCTCCCATGGAACGCCCCGTAAAACGCAATCAGCCCCTGCCGCCCGGTGTGGTAGCGCGCCAGCTTCATCGCGCACTCAACCGCTTCAGCGCCCGAGTTGCCGTAGTAAAACTTGTGCGGTCCCTCTATCGGCGCGATCGCCGACATCCTCTCCGCCAACTGCACCATCCCCTCGTAGTAAAAATCCGTCCCCGACATGTGGATCAGCTCGGCCGCCTGCCTCTGGATGGCCGCCACCACCTCCGGATGGCAGTGCCCCGTCGACGTCACCGCAATCCCCGCGGCAAAGTCCAGGAACTCGTTCCCGTCCACGTCCTCGATCCGCACCCCCCGTCCCCGCTTCGCCACCAGCGGATAGCTCCGCGTATACGAGGGCGACAGAAACCTGTCGTCCGCCTCCACAATCGCGCGCGCCTTCGGCCCCGGCAGCGGACCCACGATCTTCGGCCCGTAAACGCCATCCTTAGCCGCATGGGCCCCATTGCGCCCGGCGGCCGCCACCTCTGGCTCTGACATCACAGCAACAGCACTCTGATCTGACATGGCAATCTCTCCTCTTCCGCGTTATGGCTTGCATCGCAAGCAGCAAAGGCACTGCGTCCCCGTCCCGCAAAGAGGAAGGGCTCCGAACACGCACGAGAGAGAAGGGAACTAGTCGCCGGAGAACAGGTTCGGACGCGCCATGCAGGGAGGCACAGTTCCGCGATCGAACAAACCGATGAACCCAGGTAGAGCTACCGTATTAAGAAAAAATCTCGGCACCGAAGCACCCCGTTCTTCAAGCATCGCCATCGCCGCGCAGCGGACACGACTCGCCTGACGCAATGAGTCTCCCTCCCCGCACCGCAGGTTGCAAGATAAATCGAAGCAAATCATGGCAGACTGGTATGCGCGCTCCGCCCAAAACGGAATCAATCCCACGAAAGACCGGCCCCCCTCCCGTGAGCTCCCAAACCGCCCTTCAGCCCGTCCTCCACGCCAGTATCCGCGACGAAGTTAACCAAGTCCTGCAACACCTGGGCGTTACCCATGCCCAGGTAAACGCCCAGCCAGCCAGCGCCACCCTCCCCGCCCACACCCCCATCACCGGTGAACTCCTCGCCGACATCCCCACCACCCCCGACCCCGCAGCCGCCATCGCCCGCGCCCACCAAGCCTTCCTCGGCTGGCGCACCGTCCCCATGCCCCGCCGCGGAGAGCTCGTCCGCCTGCTCGGCGAAGAACTCCGCGCCCACCTCGACCCCCTCGGTCGCCTCGTCACCATCGAGGCCGGCAAGATCCTCTCCGAAGGCCGCGGCGAGGTCCAGGAGATGATCGACATCTGCGTCTTCGCCACCGGCCTCTCCCGCACCATCGGCGGCGTCACCGTCGCCTCCGAGCGCCCCCACCACCGCATGATGGAGCAGTGGCACCCCCTGGGCGTCACCGGCATCATCTCCGCCTTCAACTTCCCCGTCGCCGTCTGGAGCTGGAACGCCGCCCTCGCCCTCGTCTGCGGAAACTCCGTCGTCTGGAAGCCGTCCGAAAAGACCCCCCTCACCGCCCTCGCGACCCAGGCCCTCTTCCTCCGAGCCGCCCAGAAGTTTGCCACCCAGTACCCCAACGACCTCCCCCCTGAGATCCTGGCCAACCTCTCCACCCTCCTCCTCGGCGACCACACCATCGGCCAGGCCCTCGTCGACTCGCCCCTGGTGCCCCTCGTCTCCGCCACCGGCAGCACCCGCATGGGCCGCGCCGTAGGCCCCCGCCTCGCCCCCCGCTTCGCTCGCGGTTTGCTCGAGCTCGGCGGCAACAACGCCGCCATCGTCTGCCCCTCCGCCAACCTCTCGCTTACCCTCCGAGCCGTGGCCTTCAGCGCCATGGGCACCGCCGGCCAGCGCTGCACCACCCTCCGACGCCTCATCGTTCACAACTCCATCTACGACCAGCTCCTTCCTCGACTCCGCCGCGTTTACGTGGAGGTCACCGTCGGCGACCCCCGCCATCCGGGCACCCTCGTAGGCCCTCTCATCGACGAGCAGGCCTTCAAAGCGATGCAGGCAGCACTCGATGGAGCCCGCTCAACCGGAGCCCGGATCACCGGAGGCGAACGAATCGAAGCGGGCGCGACCACCAAACCGGACGATTCCGCCGCCCAGGCCTTCTACGTCCGCCCCGCCCTCGTCGAAATCTCCAGCCAGACCGACCTCGTCCGCCAGGAGACCTTCGCCCCCATCCTCTACGTCCTCCGCTACGACAGCCTCGACCAGGCCATCCACCTCCACAACGACGTCCCCCAGGGCCTCTCCTCCTCCATCTTCACCCAGGACCTCGCCGAAGCCGAACTCTTCCTCTCCGCAGTAGGCTCCGACTGCGGCATCGCCAACGTCAACATAGGCCCCTCCGGAGCCGAGATCGGCGGTGCCTTCGGCGGCGAAAAACAGACCGGAGGCGGCCGCGAATCCGGCTCCGACAGCTGGAAGTCCTACATGCGCCGCTCCACCAACACCATCAACTACGGCCAAACCCTCCCCCTAGCCCAGGGAGTCGTCTTCGACGTCGACTAGAGCACTCGCGAAAACCTAGAACGGCAGCATCCGAAGGCGGGCGCGCTCAAGGTCGATGGTTAGCAGCGCGCCTGATTCAAGCTCGGTGAACGCGACTTTAGCCTTTTGACCACTCGTTGCCGATCACGTCTGGCCTGAGGTCCGGCGCATGGATCTGTATGACTTGGACCTGACTGCTTCGTCGCTGCGAGAATCGCGCCGAAGTCTAGATCGTGCGTTAGGACGATCATGCCGTGTTCTCGCGCATAGTTCAGGATTCGAGTGTCTGGCGCATCAGCTTGGCCCACAGTAGACCAGTGCACCGCTGTGATCCCCGCTTCTGCCATACGATCGACCCACCGCGGCGACAGGTCCATGTCCACAAGCAGCTTCATGCACTCGCCAACTCAACCTCTCGTTCATCCACTCGCCAAGCGGCGTACCGCAAAGCCTGCATCACGTCCTCCCGCTCCAGATAGGGGAAGTCTGCGAGGAGAGCTTCGATGCTCACTCCACCCCCGATCTGTCCGACGATCATTGCCACCGTCACTCGCATCCCGCCGATACAAGCTTTACCGCCCATCACCTCTGGGGTTGGGTAATGCGCTCAAGCTGAATCATTGTGGTCTCCTTCCGACCATCACCAACGTAGACCGTTATGGTGTCATTCTAACGTGGCAGTATCACCCCAACCGCGTCAACAACCCATCCCGCAGCCGAAACCGCTCCCCCCGCCAAACCACCGTATCCCCCGCAAAACTCCACACCCAGAACCCCAAACCAAGGAAATCCCGCACCGGCAGCAGCCACAGATCCCGCAGCACCTGCCCATCCCCCAGCACCCCCACCCCGACGCTCAGTGCCACCGCCACCCGCGCCAGCACCGCCAGACTCAGCAGCGCGAAGCTCGGCAGCGCAAACCCGCTCGCCACGCAGCAAAACACCGCCCACGGCACGCAAAACGTCACCCCCATCCCAACGTATCCCCACCTCCGCGAGTCCCGCGTCGACCGCGCCCACCGCATCTGGTGATCCCGAAATCCGGCAAAGCCATACGCCGGCACCGTCGTCTCCACCACCTCCCCACACAGCTCCACCCGGTATCCCGCCTTGACAATCCGCGCCCCCAGCTCATAGTCATCCGCCAGGCACTCCAGCACCGCCTCAAACCCGCCCGCCTCCTCCAGCGCCGCCCGCCGCATCGCCAGCGTCGACCCCAGACCGAACCGTATCCCACCCTCCAGTATCCGCGCCGTCAGCACCCCCGGCATAAAGTCCGTCGAAATCCCCAACGCCTCCATCTTCGACCAAATGCCCACTCGGCCATTGAGACCCGCCCCCGCCCGCCCTATATATGGCGCCGTCACCATCCCCACCCGCTCCTCCGCGAACCCCCGCATCACCCGCTCCAGATACTGTGGCCCCACCAGGATGTCCGCATCGTTCACAATCACAAACTCGTACGTCGCCAACCGCAGCATTTGCACCAGGTTGCTCACCTTCCCACTCGTCCCCAGCCGCTCCGGACACACCACCAGCCGCATCGCCACCTCCGGGAACTCTCCCCGGAGCCGCTCCACCTCCGCGCACGCCGGGTCCTCCGCCGAACTCACCCCAAACACCAGCTCGTAGGACCCCGCATACCCCTGCCGGCAATGGCTCGCCAGCGCCTCATACATCCGCGCATCCACCCCCTTCAGCGGCTTCAGCACCGTCACCCCCGGCGCAAAATCCCCCGTCCCTCCACCCCCTCGCATCCGCCGCGAAAACACCCGCGCCCCCCACAGTGCCAGCGCTAGGTAAGCCAGCCCGCTCAACGTCAGCAGCACCAGAACGATCTGAACCGCAGCTGCCATCCCCCAAGTCTACCCACCCGGCTCCGTAGGCTTCCCCAGCTCTACTGCCTGCCACGCCCTACTCCCTGCCACTCCCTCCCCTCACTCATACCGCAGCGCATCGATCGGATTCAGGTTTGCCGCCTTCCACGCCGGGTAGATCCCGAACACCAGGCCGATCCCGCACGAGCTCAGAAACGCCACCAGCATCCACAGCGACGACAGCGCCGACGGCAGCAGCGCCTTCAGCCCCAGCGCCAGCACCGCTCCCACCAGCAGCCCCACCACCCCACCCACCGCGCACAGCGTAATCGCCTCCAGCGTGAACTGCGTCATGATCGTCCGCTTCGTCGCCCCGATCGCCTTCCTTACCCCGATCTCCCGCGTCCGTTCCGTCACGCTCACTAGCATGATGTTCATCACCCCCACGCCGCCCACCAGCAGGGCCACGCTCGATAGCGCGAACAGCAGCAAAAACAGACCTCCCGTGACACTCGTCCAAAGCCGCGTCAGCGAGTCCGTCCCAAAGATCGCAAAGTTGTCCGGAGCCGCGTTCGCCACCTTCCGTCTCCGCCGCAGCAGCTCCGTCAGCTCGTCCTCCACCAGCGCCCGGTTCTTCGGATCGTCGTACTTCAGCGAAATCCAGTAGTCCAGCGTCTCCGGATGCAGCTGGTGAAACGTCGTAATGGGAAAATAGGCGTGGTTGTCCTGCGGATTCTTTCCTCCGCCAAATGGCTGCTTCTGCTTGTCGAGCACACCCACCACCGTAAACAGCATCCCGCCCGCCTCCACCTCCTTCCCCACCGCGCTCTGCGTCCCAAACAGATTCTCCGCCGTGTCGTGGCCCAGCACCGTTACCTTGGTCGCCCGCTCCTGATCGGTCTCGCTGAAGAATCGTCCGTCCAGCAGATCCAGCTCGCTCACATCCTTCTGCGCCGGCGTGTCGCCTTCCAGGATCGTGTTCTGCATCTTCCGCCCGTTTCCCTTGATGGACGTATTCCCACCCCGGCCTGGAGCGCTGTTATCCGTGTACTGCAGCGCCGGAGACACGGCCACCACGTGCGGCAGATCCCGCATCGCCATCGCGTCGTCATACGTCAGCTGCTTGCGCGTCAGCATCTCGGTAGTCGGTCGCGACCCGAACACCGGGAAGCGGAAGACGAACAGCACGTTCGATCCCAGCGACTGCACGAAGTCGCCCACCTTATTGTTCAGCCCGTTCACCACCGACGAAATCACAATCACGGTCATCACGCCAATCACAATTCCCAGAATCGTGAGCCCGCTGCGGAGCTTGTTCGTCCGCAGCGTGTCCAGCGCCATCCTTACCGTCTCTTTTGTCTCGCCGATCTCCACTTCGCCAACTCTCCCGAACCGAGACCTGTTCGCATCCGTCCGTTCCCCTATCCAGTCCTACTCCGCCCGCAGCGCCACAATCGGATCCAGCTGCGCCGCCTTACGCGCCGGATACACCCCGAAGAAAATGCCCGTCCCCGTCGCCATCACCAGCCCCGCCAGAACGCTCCACAACGCGATCGTCGACGGAAACCCCACCAGCACCGTCACCACCTGCGCCACCACGATCCCGCCCATCACGCCGATCGCCCCGCCCACTAGCGCCATCATCCCGGATTCAATCAGGAACTGCATCAGGATGTCCTGCGGCCGCGCTCCCAGCGCCTTGCGTATCCCAATCTCCCGCGTCCGCTCCGTCACGCTCACCAGCATGATGTTCATGATCACAATGCCGCCCACCACCAGCGAGATCAGCGCGATCGCTCCAGCCACCATGCCAAACGAGTTTGTAATCGTGCTGAAAAAGCCCACCAGCGTATTGTTCGTATCCAGCTCAAATGAGTCCGGCGCTCCCGGCGCATCATGCCGCTGCGACCGCACCAGCACCCGCACCTCGTCCGCGGCCGCCTCAAGCGTCGGCCCCGCCGATCCCGCCTTCACATAGATCGTCAGCGTCTTCGCCGTCCCATAGCTCTTCTGAAACGCCGTCAGTGGCACCCCCACCCAGTTGTCCTGACTCTGCCCAAACGTGCTCCCCTGCTTTTCCGCAATGCCGATCACCGTGTACGGCGCCCCGTCCACCCGCAGCTCCTGCCCCAGCGGGTCGATCCCCGCGAACAGGTGGTCCTGGATGTCGGACCCGATAATCGCCACATGCGACGCGTGCTCCTCGTCCGTTTCGGTAAAGCCGCGTCCCTGCATGATGTTTAGGTTCTGCAGCGACGGCATCTGCCAGGTGTACCCGCGTACCTGCGCGTCCGTCACCGACTCCGTTCCCCGCACCACCTTGCCCCGATTCGCCTGCTGCGCGCCAATCCCCACGCATCGCTTGCAGTTGTCCCTCACATACACGTAGTCCGGAAGCAGGACATTCTTCCGCTTCTGATACCGCTGGTAATCGTCCGAGTTCGTGATCAGCTGCGGCATCTTCGACACCGTAAACACATCCGCGCCGTAGCTGGTGAACTTCGTCGTCACATAGGTGTTCGCCCCATTCACCAGCGTCACCACCGCAATCACGCTCGCCACGCCGATCACCACCCCCAACAGCGTCAGCACCGATCGCAGCTTGTTCGCCCATAACGATTGCAGCGCCAGCCGTATTGCCTCTTTGAACTCCATCTCGCCTCAGTGCCCACAGCTTACCAGCGGCCCAGGCAAAGAGATACGCCCCGGAAACGTATCTCTCCACCCCATCCATACGCAGGCAGAGCTATCCCGGTTCACGCAGCCAACGGTCTCGCCCGTCAAAGGAGTTATCGAGACAGACGCGCAGTCTGCACCGCAGCGGTTATTGCCCGTCCCTTTGCTTGTCATTCAGGAGCGAAGCGGAGGAATCTGCTGTTTGTTGTAGCCGCCAGGAGCGAAGCGGAGGAATCTGCTGTTTGTTGTAGCCGCTAGCCGCCCACATGCGCCTAGGGCAGGTCCGGCTTTACGCCGGTCATCTCGACCGAAGGCGGAGCCGCAGTGGAGAGATCCCTGTATTGCCCTTGTCTCGTCCGGCTGCGGTCATCAGGGAGGCAGTCCCGCCGCCCTTCTCTATCCGGTCCAGACCTGAGCTCGCCAAGATGTCATCCTGAGCTCCCTAAGCTGTCATCCTGAGCGGAGCGAATGGATCCCCATCTTGGCCTTTTCTTTCGCTACCAAATCACCCCGGAAGAGAATCCGCATTCCCCCCATCCGGCTGCAGAAACAGGGGATCTCTCTGCTCCACCCCAATCCCATGCTCGTACACCATGTTCCCGCCCAGATGCGCCGAAGCCGACGCCACCACATACCCCAGCGCCGCCAAAGCCCGGCCCTTCGCCCGGCCTCCATTCGCCCGGCCTCCACTCCCGCGCCGCGCCACCAGCGACCAAACGAAAAATCCAGTCGCCGCCACATTCAGCAGAGCATGCACCGCCCCAATCCTTCGCGGAGCCTCCTCCTTCACCTCCGCCCAATCGTTCATCCCGGTAATCGCCGCCACGACCGCCCCCAGCAGACCCACCCCCACACACGCGTCTGCCGCCACATCCATCGCCTCGCTCCCGGAGATCGCGGCCACCGCATCGAACGCCACCGCCGCCGTCCATGATCCCACCGGCACATCGGTCACAGCCGCATGCAGCGGCTCATGAAGCCAGCTGCCATGCAATGCCTCCCGCAGCCCCGTCCCCCCAATCCGCTCCAGGCTGCCGCCAATCGCCGCCTGCACGGCATCCTGCGCCCCTGCTGTAATCCACGTCTGACGTTCCGCGATCCGGGCAACCGGATCCTTGCTGATAGCAGTCACTGACATACTTCCTCACCTCGAATCCGTCTCGTCGTCCTCTCGCTAAGATGCAGCCCAACGGCCCATGGAACCGAGCCAACCTCTAATCCCGACTCCCCAGCCTCTCTACTCCTCGCCTACCGGCCTCCCGAAGGATCCGCACTCCCCGCCACACTCAGATCCAGCAGCACCCCCGGCACATCCGGCGCCCGGCAGCTCCCATCCGCCGCATAGCTCTTCGCACACGCCCGGGTAATCTCCGGCCGCCGCGGAGATTGCGCATACTGCCACACCTCCGCCGCCGCCGTCCCGCTCCTTGCCAGGGCTGGCGGCTTCAGCGAGCACCCGTTCGAGGGTGGGCAGGCATCCTGGTACACCCACATCGCCACCTCGTGCAGCCGCCCAGCCCTCACCCTCTGCCGGATATCCTCCGCCGTCGTAATCGTCTTTCCCGGCCCATCCGCAACCGGCTGCCCGCTCCCGTACACGCCCGGCCGATACCCCCCGCGATCCACCGCCTCCGTCCAGGCCAGCAGATACCCCGCCTGCTCCGGCAGCATCCGCCCACCCTCCTCCTGGTCCAGAAAAATCGTCGCCCCGGCAGGGAAGTGCTCCGCCCGCGCCGCCGCCACCGCCGCTCCACCCTCCCTCCCTCCCAGGCTCTCCGGCTTCGTCCCCGACCTCTGCGCCTTCACGATCTCCGCATCCAACCGCCCGTTCCACAACACCACAAACCCGAACCCCGCCCGCTTCAGTGCCTCCCGCTTCCCCGCCCAGCCATCTCCCGTCGCCCCCGGCGGCGCATTCAGCCAATACCCTACAAAGGCAAAGTGCCTCCGCAAAGCCGTCAGCGACGCGTCCCCCGGATACTCATTGCTGTCAAACCCCACAAACGCCCGCCCCGCCCCATCCCGACGCGCAGTTTCAGCGGTGGTTTCAGCCTTTGCAGCCCCACCGCAAAGGGTGGGTTCAGCCACAGCAGCCTCCCCCCGACCCATGGGTTCAGCCACCGCCTTCCAGACCCAGCCCGCAAGCACCATCACCCCCAACCACATCCCCAAACAAACCCTGGTCACAATCCCTCGCAAGCTCCACCCCATTCCTTCGCTATGCTACCTTCCTCTTGAACCCCCCACCGAAGCCCACAGGAGCTCCCATGCCTCCCCTTTCGCCAGACCCCCGAAACCCCATCGGTCCCTTCCAGCGTCCCGACCCGATCACCTCCGACGATCGCCTCGCCGCCATCGCCAACCTCGCCGATCTCCCCACCCACCTCCGCAACGCCATCCACGACCTCGACCACAACGAACTCGCAACCCCCTACCGCGACGGTGGCTGGACCGTCCGCCAGCTCGTCCACCACATCGCCGACTCCCACCTCAACGCCTTCCTCCGTCTCAAACTCGCCCTCACCGAAGACTGGCCCACCGTCACCGACTATGACGAAAAGTCCTGGGCCACCCTCCACGATTCCGCCGCTCCCGTCGAGTGGTCCCTCAATCTCATCGAAGCCCTCCACGCCCGCTGGGTCATGCTCCTCCAATCCCTCGACCAGCAGCAATGGCAACGCGGCTTTCGCCACCCCGAGCGCGGCCCCATGTCCATCGAACTCGCCACCTGCCTCTACGCCTGGCACAGCCGCCACCACACCGCCCACATCACCAGCCTCCGCCAACGCGAAGGCTGGTAGCCATTGCCGTCATTCTGAGGACCCTGAGCGAAGGTCAAAGGGGACGAAAGACCCCGAGGGAGCTCGTCCCTCCCTATCCGCTCGCACCTTTCTCCCCCAAACTCCCAGGAAGCCTCGACACGCCCAGTAAGCCCCACAAACGCCCCCTAGCGCCAACCCGAAAAGCTCATGTCCGCCATCCACCTCGCCACCACCGACGCCGCCATCCTCCGCTGCCTCCCCGTCATGATCGAGCTCCGCCCGCACCTTGCCGAGCTCGACTTCCTCCCCCGCATCCGCGCCCAGCAGGCCGAGGGCTACCACCTCGCCGCCCTTGAGCATCGCGGCGCCGTCACCACCGTCGCCGGCTTTCGCATCCAGCTCATGCTCGCCACCGGCAAAACCCTCTACGTCGACGACCTCGTCACCCTCTCCTCCGCCCGCTCCCTTGGCCACGGCAAAGCCATGCTCCGCTGGCTCATCGACCACGCCCGCGCCCACGCCTGCACCGCCTTCTCCCTCGACTCCGGCACCCACCGCCACGACGCCCACGCCTTCTACCTCCGCGAACGCCTCCGCATTACCAGCTTCCACTTCCACCTCCCCCTCAAATCCCCCTGATCCCATCCCGATCCCCCGTCTCGGCCGGCTGGCCCATCCTTTCCAGCCTCACCGGAAAGGGTGGGTTCCAAAGCCACCCGCCCCACCCACGCCGAAAGTGCTATCGCCACCCACTGTCCCCCCTTGCTACCGTCACCCCATGCCGCCCAAAGCAGCGCCGGCGTCAGCACCCGAAACCCAGACGCCCGGCCACATCGCCTCCGTCATCCAGGCCTTCCTCGCCGAGCACCCCAACTCCCTCGTCCTCGAAGACGGCCGCACCCTCTTCGACCTCCGCGAAGCCAAATACTCCCTCTCCGCCGACTGCGGCCGCGCCACCATCCACCTCTGGTCCGCCGACCGCAACCTGGTCCGCCGCCTGCTCGCCGTCACCCCCCGCGCCCACACCCTCCGCCTCACCACCCAGCGCCTCGGTCAGTCCCGCCCCCAGACCCTCGAGCTCACCCCCGATAAACACCTCCGCTCTCCCTCCACCCGCGACACCACCCGCCAGCGCTTCCTCCGCGTGCTCGATCGCGTCCTCCTCCAGGCCTTCCCCGATTGCCGCTCCGAAGGCTTCCGTTCCTCCATGGACCTCGAGCGCTCCTTCGGTCCCGGCTACGCCCGCGGCACCCTCACCCACGGCCGGCAGGCCTGGGCCGTCATCGCCGTCAACCCCGCCGAATCCCAGACCACCATCGACGGCATCCTGACCATCGGCATCCTCTGGCTCGGGCACTGCCGCGATCGCACCACCTTACCCGCCCCCACCACCCGCAAGACCCGCCTCTACCAAGGCCTCCGCGTCATCGTTCCCCGTGGCGCCGCCGCCACCACCCTCTCCCGCCTCGCTTGGCTCGATCGCCGCATCGCCACCTACGAGCTCTTCGAACTCGACGAGCAAACCGAAGTCTTCACCCCGCGCGACCCCTCCGACCACGGCAACCTCACCACCCGCCTCCTCCAGGCCCCCGGCGAGGCCGCAGCCTGGGAACGCTTCGCCGAGGCCATCCCCGAGGTCCTCGCCCTCCTCCCGCCCAACACCACAACCTTCGGCCTCAATAACCTCCCCACCCGCCTCAATCACCCTTCCATCAGCCGGGTGGCCCATCCTTTGCAGCCTCATCGCAAAGCGTGGGTTCCAGCCCCCACCCCCTCCCCGCAACCTCAGATCCCAGCCCACCGCAACTCCACCCCCGCCCCCACCACCCCAGCCTGCGAGCTCCGCCTCCGTTCCAACACCGAACTAGCCTTCCTCGTCCACGGTCTAGAGTTCGCCCGCATCCGCTCCGCCTTCGCCGGCCAATCCTTCAACCGCCAGCTCCAGATCACCGTCGGCTTCGGTCCCTCCGAAACCCTCCTCATCCCCTCCACCCAAACCCACCTCCGCGAGTTGGTCCGCCACCTCTTCGACCGCCGCAAAGCCCCCGCCGAAGCCCCTTCCGAACCTACCTCCGAAGCCGCCCCCAACACCGCGCAAGACCACCTCTTCCGCACCCTTCCCGAGCGCTGGCTCGAAAGCACCCTCCGCGCCGATCTCCCCGCCCTCGACACCAGCCTCCAGCCCGCCCCCGTCTACACCCAGGTCCCCGCCTTCACCGGCGCCGGCGCCAACCTCGACCGCGGCCTGCTCGACCTCCTCGCCGTCACCCGCGACAACCGCCTCGCGCTCATTGAACTCAAAGCCACCGAAGACCTCCACCTCGCCTTCCAGGGCCTCGACTACTGGATCCGCGTTCGCCACCACCACCTCGCCAACCCCGATCCCGCCTCGGGCTCCCTCCCCGGCCTCAGCGACCTCCAGCAGCACGGCTACTTCCCCCACACCCGCCTCTCCCCAGCTGCCCCGCACCTCTTCCTCGTAGCCCCCGCCCTCCACATCCATCCCGCCACCGAAACCATCCTCCGCCACCTCGACCCACGCGTCCCCTGGACCCTCATCGCCCTCGACGAACGCTGGCGCACCCACATCAAGCCCATCTGGCGCAAACGCCACTCCGACCTTTAAATCTCCAGGGCGGAAGGCCCTCGCCGCCGAGAGCGTCGCTCACTTCGTCGGCGTGCCCAGGGCATCTCTGTACTCGATCGGCCCAAGCTCCAGCGTCTTCAGTCCAGACTCGATCTTCCCCCGGTCCCCCACTGCGAGCAGCACAAACTGATCCGGATGAAGATCCGTCTGCGCCGCCCGGGCCACATCCTCTGAGGTCAGCGCACGCAGCTTCCCGGGAAGCTGTGCATAATAGTCGAGCGGGCGCTGATACAAAAACAGCGACGTCGTCGCCCATCCGATATCGTCTGTCGTTGCGAACATCCCAGGCAGCGACTGGATGCTTGCATCCTTTGCCGCCTTCAGCTCGGCATCCGTCGGTGGCGTCGTCTGGATGCGGTGCAACTCCATCAACAACTCCTTCGCCGCTGGGGTCGTCACATCCGTCCGCACCATGGAGCCCGCCGTGAATGGACCTCCACCGCGATCCTCACTGAAATACGAGAACGCGCCATACGTATACCCGTGAACCTCGCGCAGGTTCATGTTGATCCGGCTTCCGAAGCTTCCTCCCAACGTATAGTTCATCGTCTCTGCGGCCTGGAGATCCGGTGCATCGGCCGGAACTCCCACACCCCACGCCGTCAATGACGTCTGCGGTGACCCCGGCTTATCGACGATGACCAGGTGCTGCTTCGGTGCGGTCGGCGCCGGTGGCAGAGTCGGCGGCCCACTTGCCGTTCCGCTCCATCCCCCAAAGTAGCGGTCGGCCATCTCCCGCGCGCCCTTCTCGTTGATGTCTCCCGCCAGAATCAAAGCGGAATCGCGCGGTCCATAATGGACCGTCTTGAAGCCCAGGAGGTCCGCCCGCGTGATCGCCTTCAGGCTGGCCTCCGTTCCTGCCTGGGGCTGCCCGTAAGGCTGGTTCCCGTAGATCAGCATCGGCCCTACTCGCCGTGCGATCGCACTCGGGTTGTCACTCTCCTGCTGTATGCCAACCAGCCGCAGCTTGCGCACGCGCTCCACGTCCGCCTCCCGAAACGCCGGCGACTCGACCGCATCCGCCAGGAGATCCATCGCGTCCGCGGTTCGGTTGCTGAGAACCCCAATCGACGTCACCGCTCCGTCCATCCATGCAAACGACCGCAGCTGCCCCCCAATCCGCTGCCCCTCCTGCGCCTGCTCCGTCGAGACCCGCTTCTCCGTCCCCTCCGTCAGCATGGCCGCGGTAAAGGCTGCCATGCCCGGCCGGTCCGCAGGGTTCGTCTCGCTACCGGCGCGGCTCACCAGCGTCGCATTCAAAACCGGCAGCTGGTGCTCCTCAATCAGGTACACAGTCAGCCCGTTCGCCAGGCTGAACCGCGCCGGAAGCGGCAGGTGGATCTCCGGCGCTGGTCCAGGCGGCGGAGGCGTCTTGCGCCAGCTCTGCTGCTGTTCAAACGCAGGCGAATAGGCTGGCTTGATCGTGACCGTCGCATCCGTGTCGGCAGGGCTGCGCGCAACGTCCTGCGTCACCTTCTTGCCGGGAACGCAATACACCACCACGGCGCTTTCCTTGGTCAAAAACTTCTGCGCCGCGACCCGAACCGTCTCCGGCGTTGATCGTTCGCCGCGGGCCAGGTCCGCCTTAAGGAATCCCGGGTCGCCGGTGTACTGGTCGTATTGCGCCAGCGTGTCCGCGACTCCCCCAAATCCGCCAAGACGCTGAAGCGTGGACACCTTGTACGTCGTGATCGGCGCCTTCACAGCCTCGATCTCCTCCATCGTCGGTGGCTTCGTCTGCAGCTTCGCAACCTCATCCCACACCGCAGCCTCAAGCTCCTCGAGCTTTACCCCGGGCTTCGCCGTCACCTGGCACGTCCCAACGCCCGTCAGCTTCAATCCCTGGTTGTCGCACCTGACGTCCTGCGCGATCTGTCGCTCATAAACCAGCGTCTTCTCCAGGCGGCTCGCCTTCTGCCCTCCCAACACCGTCAACGCGATATAGATGTCGGAATCGTCCTGCGTGTAAAGCGGCGCCGTCAACCACCCGATCTCAACCCGCGGAAGCTGCACCGTGTCCGTCACCGTGGAGCGGCGCTGCTTCGGTACCATCGGTGTCTTCACCGCCACCGGGGGCACCGGTGGTCCCTTCGGAATCGGGCCGAAGTACTTCACCAGAAGCGCCTTCGTCTGCGGAACGCTGATGTCGCCCGCAATCGATATCGTGGCATTGTTCGGGGTGTAAAACTGCTGGTGAAAGTCGCGCACGTCCGCAATCCGCGCAGCCTCGATGTCGGTATGGCTCCCGATCACATCGGCGTAGTAAGGGTGCGACTGCGGAAAGAGCTGGTGATAGATCTCCTCGCGAACCACGTTGTACGGCCGGCCCTCGCCCTGTCTGCGCTCGTTCCGAACCACGTCCCTCTGGTTGGTGAGCTTCTCCCGGTCCAGCCCTTCCATCAGAAATCCCATCCGGTCGCTCTCCAGCCACAAACCCAGCTCCAGCTGGTTGCTCGGCAGCGTCTCGAAGTAGTTCGTCCGGTCGAAGTCGGTCGTCCCGTTGATGTCGGTCGCCCCCGCCGCCTCGACGTACTTGAAGTGGGCCTTCTCGCCCACATGCTCCGACCCCTCGAACATCATGTGCTCGAACAGGTGCGCGAAGCCCGTTCGACCCGGACGCTCGTTCAACGGCCCCACGTGATACCAGACATCCACTGCCACCAGCGGAAGACGATGGTCCTCATGCAGAATCACCGTCAGACCGTTCGGCATCACGAACTTCTCAAAGGCAATGTCCGCGATCCGAAGCGGTGGCGAAGCTGGCGTCGCGGCTCCCGCCTGCACGGCTGCAGCCAGGCCAAGGCAGACGCTGAGGAGAGCAACCGGGGCAAATGTGTGTTGAGCTGACTGTCTGGAGGTCATGGCATCCTGTCCGGGCCTCCTCTCGAAAGCCCGCAAACCATCATCGCTAGGTGGAAACGCGCCTATGATCTCACACCCCCGATACCTGTCGGAAGACCTCTCTGCGTCGCCTTAACCCGCGGCCCCCTGCCAGCCGCGCGTCCGCATCACCCATCGCTCTCCTGCCGTAGACGTCACAGCAGCGCATCCCACGCAGAGAGCGCAAGGAACTCCCGTCAGTCACCCCCCACTCCCAGAGCCTCAAGCGAACCGCTCTCCTCAACCTCGCCAGCCTCACCCGCCACCCGCCCCGCGAAAAACTCCTCCACCGACCCCAGCACCGCCGCCCCGCTCTTGGCCTCGAAGATCGCCCGCCGCAGCCCCGCCCCGCCCGGCACCCCATGCGTAAACCAGCTCGCAAACTGCTTCATCTTCCCCACGCAGTCCCGCTCAATCGACTTGTTCGGCACCCCACCCAGCACCGACCCCGCCCCCCGCTCCTCCGCCGACGTCTCCTCCACCAGCATCTCGAAATACGTCCGGATCATCCGGTACCGGTCCTCCCCCGTCGGCTCGTCGTACCGCCCCGTCGCCGTGTACTGCGCAATCTGCCGAAAGATCCACGGGTTTGCCGGCGCCGTTCGACCGATCATCACCGCATCGCACCCCGTCGCCTCCACCATCGCCGCCGCATCCTCCGGCGTTCGCACATCCCCATTCCCAATCACCGGGATCCCGACCGCATCCTTCACCGCCGCGATCCACTCCCATCGCGCCTGCCCTGTATACCCGTCCTCCCGGGTCCGCGCATGCAGCGCCACAGCGTTCAAACCGCACCCCTCCGCCATCCGTGCCAGCTCCACGCACACAATATTCGAGTCGTTCCACCCCATCCGGAACTTCACCGTGAACGGAATCTCGACCGCCGCCCGCACCCGCTCAAAGATCACCCGGATCGCCGGCAGGTCCTTCAACAATCCTGACCCGCCGTTGCAAGCCACAACCCGCTTCGCCGGACATCCCAGGTTCAGATCCACCACGTCGAACCCGGCCTCTTCCACAATCCGAGCCGACTCCGCCAGCGTCTCCGGGTTCGACCCAAACAGCTGCGCCGAGATCGGATGCTCATCGTCGTAGTACGTCAGGTATCGCTTGCGCTTCGACTCCCGCATCCGGCTCAACCCATCCGCCGACGTAAACTCCGTCATGATCAGCCCACACCCGGACTGCTCGTTCGACGTCTCGGCCTCCACCCCCGGCAAAGCTTCTTGATTGCCGTTCTGAGGCGAACGGGGTCCCCGGTCAGCTTGCAGACCGGGGTGAGCAGCCGAAGAACCCGCTTCTCCACCACCAGGCTCCCCACCACGATCTACCAGCGATTCACCACCGGCAACCGCAGAAAACACACTCGCATTCTTGATAAACCGCCGGAATACCGTGTCCGTCACCCCCGCCATCGGCGCCAGCACCGTAGCCGGCGCAACCTCAACCGCCCCAATATGGAAGCTCGCCGGCACACGCGTCCGCTCCGGCATCGCATGCTCCACCGGCTCGTCCCACCTGTTCTGCTCCAGCGTGTACCGCTTCTTCATCGCTGCCCCGTCAGCCCCCCAGAAACAGAGATGGCCCCCGCTAGGCGGAGGCCATCTCTGTTTCTTCATTGCACTTACTTGGTCGTTGCCGCAGCCGCTGCCTTGCCCGCATCGGACTTGGCAAACTTCTGCCGGAACCGCTCCACGCGTCCCGCCGTATCGATCAGCTTCTGCTTGCCGGTGAAAAACGGGTGGCAGGCCGAACATATCTCCACAACGATGTCGCCCTTGTGCGTCGAGCGCGTCTCAAAGTTGTTCCCGCAGGCGCACTTCACGTGGATGTCGTTATACTTTGGATGAATCCCTTCCTTAGGCATATCCCAATCCTCTCAATCTGATTCGCCCGCCTTCCCGCGGATCGCTTGCAAGTGGCCAGTGTCACACTCACATCGAATTTTCCCGTCGCAGCTCAAGCTCACATCGCCTCTTCGGCAACATGCGGCGCTTTTGTCAGTGTACGTTGGATTCCGGGACGGGGCAATCGGATTCATACCCCACCCACGCCTCGATTTCCTCTCATCCTCCTGCCATACTTGAACCGCAAACCCATGCCCGAAATCTGCTCCATCTGCGAAGGCTCCGGCTTCCAGCTCCTCGAAAAGAACGGCGCCCGCTTCGCCGAGGACTGCGTCTGCCGCATCCAGTTCCGCACCTGCCGAAACCTCGATCAGGCCCGTATTCCCCCCCGATACACCGCCTGCTCTCTGGGCGACTTCGACTACGATGCGACCGACGAAAGCCTTTCGGCCGCCTTCCTCATGGCGCATAGATTCGCCAACGGCTATCCCGCGGAGACGCGTGGAAACGGAATCCTTTTTACGGGATCCAGCGGCCTGGGGAAGACCCATCTCGCCGTGAGTGTGCTCAAGTACGTCGTCGAGCATCGCGGCGCCATAGGATTCTTCTGGGAGCATAAGGAGCTGCTCGATAAGGTCCGCTCCTTCTACGACGCGCATGTCGCCGGAGCCGAGGACAAGCTGCTTCGCTCCGTTATCGCTTGCGATCTCCTCGTTCTCGACGACTTGGGAGACATCACGCCGAGTGACTGGACCTGGGACACAACGTCGTACATCCTCAACAGCCGTTACAACGAAAATCGCTCCACCATCATCACCACCAACTATCCCAATGCGATTAGCTTTCAGGCTCGCGAAGGCGAACAGACCAGCCAGCTTGCTGAACATCGAAGAGCCATGCGTCGTCTCACTCTGGGCGATCAGATCGGCGAACGGATGCGCTCCCGCCTGCAGGAAATGTGCGTCGTCGTCGAAATGCGTGGGGAGGACTTTCGCCAGCGAGCGAAACGAGCCAGCTTCCGCTGACCAACTTTCTACGCCCAAACATTCGATCACAGCACCGGGTCAAGCCCCCATCTTGCAAATTCCCGCTCCAAGATGCTCGGAAATCAGAGATAGCTCTCCAGGGAGAGGGACCTCTCCCAGTCGCCGCCGGTAGGTTCCCGAGCGGTATAGAATCTCGCCGTATGAGCGACTCGCCTCCTCCCATTACGCCCCAGGAACTAACGCCCCAGACACCCACCGGCGTACTCTCCTCCCCGGCCACCCCTCCCGCGCGCAACCTCCCCGTCGCCGCGTGGTCCGTCGCGGGCCTTATTGTCGTCGCCATCCTCGCTGGGCTCATCATCGCCGGCCGTCGTCACCCGGAGCCCTCCTCCAACGCGGTCCTGCCTCTCGATCCGTACGCCGCCAGCCTACCCATCACAGGCATCGTGATGAGCGAGTCCACCAGTCTCTCCGGCGGCAAGTCCACCTTTATCGACGGCCGCCTCCAGAACACCGGTCCCAGGACCGTCACCGGGGCGATCGTGCAGGTCTTCTTCCGCAACGATGAGGGCCTGCCCCCGCGTATCGAGAGCCTTCCCATCTCGCTCGTCCGCACCCGTGAGCCGTACGTCGATACGCAGCCGGTCTCTGCCGCTCCCCTCCCCCCTGGGGACACCCACGAGTTTCGGTTGATCTTCGAGGCAATCCCGGGAAACTGGAACCTCCAAGTGCCCGAGATCCACGTGGTTCGGGTCACGACCCGGTAGTCCAGTCCAAGTGCTTCGTCGCTCCGCTCCCCCCGGCAATACTTACCGGACCGCGTAAAAACTACCCGCCAAAACGGACCAGCCAGCCATGTTAGGCCCGTTGAATCTGGCGCAGAGTTGTGAAGATTGTTGCAGTTAGCACCATCAACAGGTTTGGCGAGCGGCTTGCTCTTAGCATTGGCACGATGCACTGTGGGTAGGGTCTCCAGGCGCAGCAAGATGCTGCACCTACCCAAGGAGCTACTTATGACAAACATCTCGAACAAATATGTCCTTTCAGCGCTCATGCTCAGCGGTGCGCTTACCCTCCCTGCTATGGCGCAGTCCAGTCAGACCACCCCCACACCACAATCCACTCAGTCAACGACCTCCACCGATCCGGCCGCCGCTAGCACCAGCAGCACGATCAACCCGAACGACAGTGGCACCTACGCCACCGGCAAGCCGCTGGAAATGCAGTCAAAGGAAGGCTTCTGGGGTCACGTCAATCCGTTCGCTCGCAAAAAGTGGGTCAACCGGCAGATAACGCCCATCAAGGATCGGACCAACGAGCTCGATCAGCTTCAGGCGAAGAACCGCAACGATATTCATGATGTCGATAGCCGCGCCCAGTCCGGTATCACCAAGGCAAACTCGGCCGCTGCACTCGCTGATCAGCACGCGCAGGATGCCGCCAACCGCGCCAGCTCGGCGAACACGCTTGCAGGAACCGCAAGCACCCGCACGGACGCCCTTCACGGCACTATTAGCAATCTTGACCAGTACCAAGAGGTCAGCTCTGCGACCGTTCCTTTTGCCCCAGGCCATACCACCCTTGGCAAGACTGCCAAGGCAAACCTAGACGATGTTGCCACCAAGCTCAGCAATGAAAAGGGCTACATCGTAGAGGTCCAGGGTTACAGCCGGTCAGGGGTACAGGCCTCGCAGGCAATGGCAGACTCGGTCGTTCGCTACCTCGTAACTGAGCACCAGGTTCCGGTCTACCGAATTTATAAGAGCGGTCTCGGGAAGAACACCACCAAGGCAGCAACTGACGGCGACAAGCCTCTCACCAATGGCGTCCGCGTCACCCTGCTGCACAACAGTCTGGCAACCATGGATAAGACCACTGCAAACAGCTCCACCACGTCCCCCACGCAGAACCAGCAGACGGGAACGAGCAATCCGCCATCGAATCAGTAAGGCGGCACCAGTCCTCCAGGGTGGTGTTAGAGAATCACCATCCCCTCAAGTTTGCAGAGACAGCGGCTCAGATCGCACTCGCAAAACACTCTCCTAACCAGAGAGAACCAAGGCAGATTGGCCCCTCACGCGAGGGGCCGTTTTTTTGCTGTTAGCAGAATTTTGGGGATCAGCGGCGGTCGGTTGGCCCACGCCGTTCCCGGTTACAGACCCGATGTTGTCACCACCGCTGCTTGGACTCGCAGCAGTTCCTCGAGGACGCCCCGCAGCCTGTCCAATTGCAGTGCGTTGGCTCCATCGCTCTTTGCGCAGGCCGGATCGTCGTGCACTTCGAGAAATACTCCATCCACCCCTGCGGCCACCGCGGCTCGCGCCAGCACCGGAATAAACTCCGGCTGCCCTCCGCTCACACCATTCCCCGCACTCGGCGTCTGCACGGAATGCGTCCCATCAAAAACTACCGGCGCGAACTCACGCATCACCGGCAGCGATCGCATATCCACCACCAGGTTGTTGTACCCAAAACTCGCGCCGCGCTCCGTAAGGCATACCCGCTCGTTTCCACTCTCGCGAATCTTCCCCACCGCATGGCGCATATCCCATGGCGCCACAAACTGCCCCTTCTTGACGTTGATGGCTCGCCCGGTCTTCGCCGCGGCGACCAGCAGATCCGTCTGCCGGCAGAGGAAGGCTGGAATCTGCAGCATCGCCTCGACCTCGCCCAGGCAATCCGACACGCGAGCGCAATCCTCCGGCGTATGCACGTCCGTCAGCACCGGCAACCCCGTGCTCAACCCAATCTGCCGCAGGATACGCGCACCCTCGACCAGCCCCGGCCCCCGAAAGCTCTTGATCGAGGTCCGATTCGCCTTGTCGTAGCTTGCCTTGAAGACATAAGGCACGCGCAGCTCTGCTGCAATCCGCTGAATTCCATCAGCCATCGTTCGAGCGTGAGCCTCACTCTCGATGACGCACGGTCCCGCGATGAGGAACAGTTTGCCGCGTCCCACATCGACGAGTCTAGGTGCTTGGCCAAAACTAAAAGGGGCAGTCACACCCATAGTTCATCACATTAATCCTTCAAAGACTGCCCCAGCCCGGACAGCATCAACGTCAGAAACGAGAGCCCCCTGCGGCTGTCCTCACTTCTCACGCGCCGAATCAGTTGAAACAGGCTCGGGGGCTTCAGCTCCCGCTTATGCTCGATAGAGGCGGTACTCAGCGCATTTGCCAGGCAGTTCAGCACCTCCGGATCGAGTGCGGTCAGTATCTTGGCAAACGCCAGGAAGTTCCGCATTCCCGCCACACCCTCGGGCAGCTTGGCATACTCGGCCAGTTTGCCCGCAATGGTGTCTTTTGCGCCAATCAGCCCTTGCAGCAGATCCAGCATGCCTTCGTCGTGTGCCGTCTGCAGCACATCCCACGCTACCAGGGTCGCCTCCCCATGCTCCATGGGAGCTTCGGCTAGTCGCCGCTCTAACTCCAGCTTCGGATCCACCGGGTTCGGCTTGAACGCTATCGGATTCGCCATACATCACTCTCCTGCAACCTCTGCACCTGATATTGAACTACCCTCAAACCGTGGTGGACTTGATCTGCACCAGCTTGTCGTCCCGCTTGGTTCCGGGAAGCCAGTAATCCTTCCTGGCCCACTTCCGCTCTACCTCGACACCCGGCTGCGGTGTCCGTTTGCCCCAGCGAAAGTTCTGCCGTGGCAACGGATTCTCGCCCTGCTCCGGAAGCACCGTCATCTGCACCGCCGTCTCCTTGAAGGCTGGGGTATGCGTGGCCCGGTCCGTATGGCTTCCAGTTAGCTTGTTCACCGGCTCTATCGTCGAGTTCATCGGCATGTAGAGCTGCTTGCCCTGGACGCGATCCGTCACCAGCACCTGAACTCTTAGCTGCCCGTATGGCGATTTCAGCTGCACATGGCGACCGCTGGTTATGCCCCGCTCCGTTGCCAGCTCCGGCGATACCTCCACAAACGTCCGCGGTGTAATCTCGCGTATACCCGGCGAACGATATGTCATACTCCCTTGTTCAAAGTGCTCCAGCAACCGGCCATTATTCAAGTGCAGATCGTAGGTCTCTGTCATCTCCTCCGAGGGAGGCAGATATTCAATCGGGTAAAACTTTGCCTTGCCATCCGGGAAAGGGAACCCATCCTTGAACAGCAGCGGGGTATCCGTCCCATCCTTCGCCACTGGCCACTGCAGGCTCTTGTATCCCTCCAGGCGCTCATACGTGACTCCCGCAAACAGGGGCGTCAGCCGTGCCACCTCGTCCATCACATCCGACGGATGCTTGTACCCCCAATGTCCCGCTCCTCCCAGCCTTTCGGCGATCAGTTGAATAATCTCCCAATCCGGCTTCGATTCGCCCAGCGGATCGAGCGCCTTGTAGAGTCGCTGAATCCTTCGCTCCGTGCTCGTGAACGTGCCCTCTTTTTCGAGCGACGGGCTCGCCGGAAGCACGAGGTCCGCATACGCCGCCGTCTCCGAGAAGTTCACGTCCTGCACGATCAGAAAGTCCAGCATACGCAGTGCCTCGCCCACATCGCCCGCGTTCGAATCTGACGTGATCGTGTCCTCGCCCTTGATATACAACACCTTCAGCTCGCCACGCTTGATCGCCTCGATCATCTCGTGATTGTCGAGACCCTTTTTCGTCGGCAGCGTCACGCCCCAGTCCGCCTCGAATTTAAGTCGAACGTCCTCGTCATCCACATGCTGGTAGCCCGAATAGATGTTCGGCATCGATCCAAAGTCGCTCGCGCCCTGCACGTTGTTGTGACCACGCAGCGGGTAGGCTCCCGTCCCGGTCCGCATGTAGTTGCCCGTCACCAGCAGCAGGTTCGAAATGGCCGTCGACGTATCCGACCCGCCGCAGTGCTGCGTCACACCCATCGCCCACAGAATGCAGACGCTCTCGGACGTCGCAATCTCCCGCGCCACCGTGATCAGCGTCTCCTGCGGGATCCCCGTGACCTTTTCCGCATACTCCATCGTGAACGACTCAAGCGATGCCTTGTACTCGTCAAAGTGGTTCACCCACCGGTCGATAAACTCCATCTTGGCCAGGCCATTGTCGATGATGTACTTCGACATCGCCGACATCCACACCGCATCCGTCGAAGGGTGCGGCCGCATAAAGATATCCGCGCGCTCCGCCATCTCGTGCTTCCGCAGGTCGGAGACGATGAGCCGCTGTCCGCGATGCTTATGCGATCGCTTGATCCGGGTCGCCAGCACCGGATGACTCTCCGCCGTGTTCGACCCCACAATCACTACCAGCGCCGCATGCTCTATGTCCGAGATCGATCCCGAGTCTCCGCCGTACTTCACAGTCCGTTGCAGACCCATCGTCGCCGGTGTCTGGCAGTACCGGCTGCAGTTGTCGATGTTGTTCGTCCCGATCACCGCCCGGGCCAGCTTCTGCATCAGATAGCTCTCCTCATTCGTACACTTCGAGGAGGCGATAAACGCCAGGGCGTCCGGGCCGTGTTCCTTCTTCGTGGTCATGAACTTTTCCGCGATCACATCCAACGCCTCGTCCCACGTGATCTCGACGAAGGTCTCCCCCTTCCGCAGCAACGGCTTTGTCAAGCGATCGTCGGCATTCACGTAATCCCAGGCAAACTTGCCCTTCACGCACGTGGAAATGCCATTTGCCGGCCCATTCGCCGGTTCGATCTTCAGGATGTGCCGGTCCCTCGTCCACACGTCGAAGCTGCATCCCACGCCGCAGTACGTGCACACCGTCTTGGTCCGCTTCACCCGCTCGTTCCGCATCTCCGCTTCCACCTCCGAGAGAGCCAGGATCGGCCCGTATCCAGTGTTTGGCTCGACCCCCTTCACCACCTCGATCATGTCGTCCAGCACCTTCGCCGGCAGGTTCGTCAGGTATCCCGCATGGCCCAGCATCGACTTCTCCATCAGCGCATTGCACGGACACACCGTGACGCAGTGGCCACAGCTCACGCAGCTGGATCCCGCAATCTCCTGCCCACCATCCCACAACACCCGCGGGTGGTCGCTCTCCCAGTCAATCGAGAGCGTCTCATTCACCTGCACATTCTGGCAGCTCTCCACGCATCGCCCGCACAGAATACACTGGTCCGGATCGTACCGGTAGAACGGATTCGACATGTCCTTCTGGTACGGCTTCTCTAGAAACGGCCGCGCCTGGTGCTTCACATCCAGGTCCGCCGTTGCGTTGTGCACCGTGCAGTTCTGATTGTTGTTGTCGCACACCGTGCAATACAGCATGTGATTCTGCAGCAGTCGGTCGAACGCCTCGCGCTGCGCCACATCCACGCGCCCACCCTCCGTCCTCACCGCCATCCCCGGCGTCACCGTCGTCGAGCAGGACCGCACCAGCTCCCCGCCAACCTCCACCATGCAGGTGTCGCACGTGTCGATCGGCCCCATCTGTCCTAGGTAGCACACATGCGGGATCATCTTCGCTGAGGTCTGCTCGGACTTCCGCATCAACGCGTCGATTAAACGTTCGCCCGCATGGGCTTGCGCCTGCACACCGTTGATCGTGATCTGGGTATCGAGCGTCGAGTCCGGAGGCGTGTTCAGCAGAGACTTCGTAGACATTCCCCGTCTGATGCAGGCGCGCCCAGAAAGTGTTAGCTGCACTTCACGCCGCAATATTGTTCCTCCTCCTCCGTTTTGTCGAGGTCCGGCTCATCTGCATCGAACGCCCATGGCTCCGAACGGCGGTGAGCCGAAAAAACATCAACGGAGATCACCCTTGACCACCAATGCCAATCCCGACCCTCGTGAACTGGGTCCCAAGCCGCCCTTCAAGGAACAAACACAGCAGCATCCCGGAACCGTTCAGGCCCTCGATCCTCCCGCGGACCATGGAGAGACCAGCTACATCGGCCGCAACCGCCTTACCGATCGAGTCGCCATCATCACCGGCGGCGACTCAGGGATCGGCCGCGCCGTAGCTATCGCATTCGCCCGGGAAGGTGCCGACGTCGTTCTCAGCTACCTCCCCAGCGAGCAGAACGACGCCCAGTCCGTCTCCGAGATCATTGAAAAGTCCGGGCGAAAAGCAATCTGTGTTCCCGGAGACCTCCAGGACCCCACCTACTCCCGCTCGCTCGTCTCCGCCGCCATCAATCGCCTCGGCCGGCTCGATATCGTCGTCAACAACGCAGCCTTTCAAATGGTCCGCCAAAACATTGAGGACGTCAGCCCCGAAGAGCTCGACCGCACCTTCCGCACCAACGTCTTCGGCACCTTCTTCCTCACCCAGGCCGCGCTTGCAGTCCTCAAACCGGGCGCCAGCATCATCAACACCACCTCCATCGAAGCCTTCACCCCCGAGCCCGGTCTCCTCGCCTACGCGGCCACCAAGGCGGCCATTGCCAACCTCACCAAGAGCCTGGCCAAGCTGGCGAAAGATAAGGGCGTCCGCGTCAACGGAGTCGCTCCCGGTCCTGTCTGGACACCGCTGATCCCCGCCACCATGCCCGCCGAGAAAGTCGCGAAGTTCGGAGAGACCACCGTCTTCGGCCGCCCCGCGCAACCGGTCGAACTCGCCCACCTCTTCGTCTTCCTCGCCAGCGAAGACGCCAGCTACGTCTCCGGCGAGATCTACGGAGCCACAGGCGGCAGAATGCCCGTCTAGGAGACAAAGCCTCGTACCCCAAAGCAGTCCGCTGAGCCCCAAACCGGGTGCCCCACCCTAGATACGATTTCACCGTCTCTAGGGTGGTCTCCACCCCGATGGAGGCAGGACATAAGGCTCCCAACCATGCCCCCATCACCGCAAAAGTCCGTTCCCCCACTGCTTCTTGGCGAGATCCGCATCGGCATCTCCGGGTGGCGCTACAAGGGCTGGCGCGGCGTCTTCTATCCCCCCAAACTCCAGCAGCGCCGCGAGCTCGAGTTCGCCTCCCAAACCTTCAACACCATCGAGATCAACGGCACCTTCTACTCCCTCCAGCACCACACCAGCTTCCAGAACTGGGCCCGCGAAACCCCCGAAGACTTCGTCTTCTCCATCAAAGGCTCCCGCTTCATCACCCACATGAAGAAGCTCCGCGGCATCGATCAGGCCTTCTTCAACCTCCTCGCCAGCGGCTTCCTCGCGCTCGGCCCTAAGCTCGGCCCCATCCTCTGGCAGTTCCCTCCGCAGATGCGCTTCGACCCCGGCCGCTTCGCCAACTTCTTCCGCCTCCTCCCCCGCACCACAGGGCAGGCCGCCACGCTGGCGAAGCGCTGCGACGACCGCATGATCCCTCGCTCCGTCCTTGAGGCGCCCGTCAACATCCCCCTCCGCCACGTCGTCGAGATCCGCCACGAAAGCTTCGCCGCTCCCGAGTTCATCGACCTCCTCCGCGAGCACGACATCGGGCTCGTCGTCGCCGACACCCCCGATTGGCCGCTCCTGCTCGACGCAACCTCCTCCCTCGTCTACCTCCGCCTACACGGTTCGGAGCAGCTCTACTGCAGCAACTACACCGATCAAGCCCTCGACCTCTGGGCTGAACGCATCGTCACCTGGGCACGCGGAGACACACCTCCAGACCTCGCCCCCGCCCGCCGCATCCACCCCACCCTCGCCCCCACCCAACCCCGAGACGTCTTTGTCTACTTCGACAATGACGCCAAGGTCCACGCCCCCTTCGACGCCCAAAACCTCCGCACCCGCGTCGACAAACTGCTAGCCAATCCAACCACCCCGTAGCCCTGCAAGAGCTCGGGTGCCCATCTTCTCCGGCAGCCTCACCGCCGGAAAGGATGAGGTCCGAAGCTGTACGAGCAATTCGGCCCTCGCTACTCTCCTAGCACCTGCCCCGCCGCCCGCAGACCACTTCGCATCGCTCCATGCACCGTCCCCCAGTGCCCGGTCACATCCGTATGCTCGCCCGCAAAGTAAAGGGTCCCATCAACCGGCTCGCTCATTACCCGAGAAGCCTCCGCCCCACCCACCGCGACATAGCTGTAAGCCCCGCGCGAAAACTCGTCCGCACTCCAGTCATGCGCATAGCACCCTACCATCTGCCCCCGCACAAACTCCTCCCCCACTCCGAATAGCCTGCCCAGCACCGCACAAGCCTCTCGCCCCAGCTCCTCGCTATTCTTGCCCAGCAAAGCCTCTGCCCGCGGCCCTCCCACCCACCCGGTCAAGCTCCTGCTCAGCTCCGGATGCACCGTCCACCACACCGACAGCAACTCCTCAAGCGTGAACAGAAAGCTGAGCTCGCGCATCGCCGGCTGCGGCTCCAGCTTCTCCCAGAATCGTTCCCGAAACATCATCGTGAACCGGCAAACCTCTCCCATCCGCATCTGCGCCGCCGCCCGCAGCACACCCTCAGGCTTCGGCGAAAACTCCACATCACCCCTCAGCAGAACTCCCAGCGGCAGAGTAATCACCGCCCGCTTCGCCACAATCTCGCCCCAGTCCGTTCCCAGCTCAACCCGCCCCTGCTGCCGCAGAACACTCCGCACCCGAACTCCCGTTCGCACCTCGCCCCCGAGCTCCCGGATCCGTCTCGCCAGGTACTCCGGCAGCTGGTCATACCCGCCCCGCACTCGGTACACCCGGTCCCCGCCGATCGCATCCTCCGCCACCTGTTGCATCCCCAGCGCACGAACACTCGCCACCCGCGCATCCGCCGCATTGAAGCCCTCGACATACCCCACAGCACTTCCGCGCTCCTCCCCGGCAACTCCCTCGCGATCGAGATAATCGATAAAGCTCATATCCTCCCCGGAGAACTCCTTCAACTCCTCCAGCGGACCGAACGCCGCCTCCATCTCGTCGTCACACTCCCTCAGCCCTCCATCGTCAAGACAGATCTGGGCCCCATCCCGCTCATACACCTCGCAGCCAGCCTCCGCAATCAGAGCCATCAGCTCCGCCGGCCGCCCATGCATAAACTCCGCCCCCAGCTCCCTCGGCTCTCCATCGCCAGCCCGCACCGTGGAGATACGCCCACCCACCCTCTCCCTCGCCTCCAGCACTAGCACCTTCAGTCCCCGCTCCGCCAACGCCCGAGCACACGTCAGCCCGGCCATACCCGCACCGATCACCACCACCTCGAACACATCACGCCCCGCTCCTCTCTGCGCTCCTGCGCTCGCCTCGGCAATCTCTGCGTCCGCTTCGGCTGGGACAACATCCCCAAACCTCTCCCGAACAAGTTTCACTCCCTCCTCCGTGGTCGTTACCAGTCCCTCGAGCTGCCAATCCTCCGCCACTTCCAACATCTCTTTGAACCTCGGTCCGGGTTTGTAACCATTTGCGATCAGATCCCGCCCCGTCACCAGCAGCTTTGGCCGCATCGCCTGCCCTGGCTCCGCCTCATACCGCGCCTTCGCCGCCCGCGCAAACTCCCATAGCCCCAGCCGGCCATGGCACGCCGTGCAATCCAGCCAGTGCAGCTGCAGGTGCTCGTCGAATTTCGGCAGCCGGAGAAACCGCTTCAACGTCGACTCCCGCATCTCCAGCACGTCGCCGAACCGCATGTGATTCTTCACCAGCGCAACGATCTGCTCCGTCTCCTCATTGGAGAACCGCAGCCGTCGCAGGATCTCCTCCGCCACCCGCACTCCCACCTCCACATGCCCGCTGAACCGGATGCGCTCCCTTGGCATCTCCGGCATCGATCCCGTCCGATCGATCTGAAACGTAGCCGGCTTCCCAATATCGTGCAGCAGCGCCCCCCATGCCAGCGTAGGGGAGCACCCCGGCTCAAGCCCTTCCAGCAGCAGCATCGTATGCACCCATACGTCACCCTCGGGATGCCACTCCGGCGGCTGCTCCACACCATGCATCCTCACCGCCTCCGGCAACACCTCGCGCAGCAGCCCCGCATCATCCATCAGCTCGAACGCCCGCCGCGCATGCCCCTCCGTCAGCATTCGCGTCAGCTCCTCCCGGATGCGCTCGCAGCTTACCTGCCTGATCTCGTGCGCCCGCTCCTGCACGGCCCCTATCGTCCCGGCCTCGATCGCAAACCCCAGCCGCGCCGCGAACCGCACCCCCCGCAGCATCCGCAGCTTGTCCTCCGCAAACCGCACGCGCGCATCCCCGATCGCACGCACCACCCCAGCCGTCAAATCCCCTCGCCCACCCACGAAATCGAGCACCGCCCCCGCCACATCACCCGTCTGCTCCAGTTTCACCGGATCCAAAAGCATCCCGTTGATCGTGAAGTCCCTTCGAACCACATCCTCCCGCGCCTCGGTCGAGAACTGCACCGTATCCGGCCGCCGCCCATCCGTATACACCCCGTCATTCCGAAATGTAGCCACTTCGGTTGCAATCTCTCCACCCTCGCCCGGCAGGCAAACCAGCACCACCCCAAAATGCGCTCCCACCGCAAACGTCTTCTCAAACAGCCCGATCGCCACCTCCGGCGTCGCGCTCGTCGCCACGTCGAAGTCCTTCGCCTGCAGCCCCAGCAGCATGTCCCGCACACACCCGCCCGCAAAATAAGCCGCATGCCCCGCCGCCCGCAGCTTCAGCACGATCTCTCGCGCCGCCAGGTACCTCGCGCTCTCACGCCATTCAGCCAAACCCGCTACCTCGCCTAAACGCCCCGCCACCTTCACCTAAAATGTATAGATGCCCGATGCTCCCGTCCGGTCCGGCCTCATCCTCGGCATAGAGTCTTCCTGCGACGAGACCGCCGCCGCCGTCGTCCGCCGCGGCGCGGAGACCCTCTCCAACATCGTGGCCAGCCAGATCGCCCTACACGCCAACTACGGCGGCGTCGTCCCCGAGCTCGCCTCCCGCGAGCACCTCCGCAACATCGTCCCCGTCGTCCGCGCCGCCATCGCTGAAGCCGGCATCCGTTTAGAAGATCTCGAGGCCATCGCCGTTACCCGCGGCCCTGGCCTCGCCGGTGCCCTCCTCGTCGGCATCACCTACGCCAAAACCCTCGCCTTCGGCCTCGGCAAACCCCTCATCGCCATCAACCACCTCGAAGGCCACATCCACGCCGTCCTCATGAACCACGCCGCCCATCTCAGCGGCACCTCCACTGCCCCATCCTTTTTCGCCGAGCCGGAACGAACCACGGGTGCCTCATCCTCTCCGGCAGTCTCACCGCCGGAAAGGGTGGGGTCCAGCGGCCCGTTCTCGGGAAGCCTCCAAACTCCCATCCTCGCCCTTGTCGTCTCCGGAGGCCACACCCACCTCTACCTCGCCCACCAGCAGCCATCTTCCCAAGATAGCTCCCCCCCGGTTTGGGAGTTCCGCAACATAGGCCGAACCGTCGACGACGCCGCCGGCGAAGCCTTCGACAAGGTCGCCAAGCTCCTCGGCCTCGGCTACCCCGGCGGCCCCTGGATCGACCGTCTAGCCCCCCTCGGTAACCCCCGCGCCATCCCCTTCACCTTCTCCCCTATCAAGTACCGCGTCCATCTACCTCAATTCGCCCCTACGCAAGCCGCCGTCATTTCGACCGAAGCAGCGAAGCTGCGCATTGGAGAGACCCCTGTATTTGCCCCCACTCACATCTCAGCCGACCCGCGCTTCGACTTCTCCTTCTCCGGCATAAAAACCGGCGTCCTCCGCTACACCCAGGCCCACCACATGCAGTCCGCCATCGAGCAACGCCGTCCGGTCACACACCCGCTCGCGCCCACCGCCGAGACCATCGCGGACCTCATCGCCAACCGCCTCCTCGATGCCCAAACCCTCGACCTCCTCGCCAGCTTCCAGCATGCCGTCGTCGGCAACCTCCTCAAGCAGACCTTCGCCGCCGCCCGGCACTTCAACGCCCGCGCCATTCTCGTCTGCGGCGGTGTCGCCGCCAACTCCGAGCTCCGTCGCCGCTTCACCGCTGAGGCAGACCGCCGCCAGCTTCCCATGGCCTTTCCATCCCTCGCCCTCTCGACCGACAATGCCGCCATGATCGCCGCTGCAGCCTGGCCCAGACTCCTCGCCCAGGACTTCGCCTCCGACGACCTCACCGCCACACCCCAGCTCCGCCTTGGCTGACCATCTCACCTCGCCCAGAACCCATCAGCTAAAATCATCGAAGCAAACCCCACCCAGAGCACCGCGCACGCGGCTGCGGTAAGGCACCCCAAGCCACGTGGCGACACTCGATCTGTTCAACACCCTCAGCGGCACCATCCAGCCCCTCGCGCCCGTCGGCGCCCCCGCCCTCCGCATGTACTGCTGCGGCCCCACGGTCTACGACTACGGCCACATCGGCAACTTCCGCACCTTTCTCCATGTCGACGTCCTCCGCCGTTTCCTCCATCAACAGGGCGTCGCCACGGAGCACGTCATGAACATCACCGACGTCGATGACAAGATCATCCGCAACGCGGCCGCCGTCAATCTCCCCATCGACGTCTACTCCCGCATCTACGAGCAGGCCTTCTTCGAAGACCTCGACGCCCTCTCCATCGAGCGCCCTGAACACATCGCCCACGCCACGGATTGCATCCCCGAGATGGTCGCCCTCATTCAGCAGCTCGCCGCCAAAGACATCGCCTACCAGGCCGAGGACGGCTCCTGGTACTTCCGCCTCGCCCGTGATCCCAGCTACGGCAAGCTCTCCAAGAAAGACCTCGACAACATCGAGGATGGGGCACGCGTCGACCTCGACGAGTACGAAAAGGATGCCGCCCGTGACTTCGCCCTCTGGAAAGCCGTCAAAAACGATGAGCCCTCCTGGGATACCCCTCTCGGTCACGGCCGCCCCGGCTGGCACATCGAGTGCTCCGCCATGGCCACCAGGTTCCTCGGACAGAACTTCGACCTCCACGCCGGCGGCGAAGACCTCATGTTCCCGCACCACGAAAACGAGATCGCCCAGTCCGAGTGCGCCTCCGGCCAGACCTTCGCCCGCCACTGGATGCACGTCCGCTTCCTCCTCGTCGAAGGCAGGAAGATGTCCAAGTCCGAGGGCAACTTCCATACCCTCCGCGACCTCCTCCTGCGCGGCTACCGCGCCTCCGCCATCCGCTTCCTGCTCATCAGCGTCCCCTACCGCCACCAGCTCAACTTCACCTTCGAAGACCTCGTCGCCTCCACCAACGCCATCGACCGCCTCCGCACCTTTCACGGACGCATGCTCAAGGGCGCAGGCGCTCCCACAAAGCCTGTCATTCTCAGCGAAGGCGCAGCCCCCCACAACACTGTCAACCTGAGCGAAGGCGCAGCCGGAGTCGAAGGACCTGCGTCTCGAACCGCCACCTTCCCCGAAGGCATCGACCCCGCAATCGAAGCCGCCACCACCCGCGCCGCCGAAATCTACATCGCGGCCCTCGCCAACGACCTCAACACCGCCGAAGCCCGCGCCGCTATCTTCGATCTCGTCCGCGCCGCCAACACCGCCGCCGACCACGGGACCCTGCGCCGCGGCAACGCCGTCCAAATCCTCGCCGTCCTCAACCTCTTCGATCAGATCTTCGCCGTCCTCGACGACCGCGACGCCGAACACACCCGCGCCGCCCTCGCCTGGGCCGAACGAGAAGGCCGCCTCAACGAGGCTGACCCCGATCTCCTCGCCACCCTCGCCCTTCCCGACGCCGAGATCGATGCCCTGGTCGCCGACCGCACCCTCGCCAAAAAGCAGCGCAACTTCGCCCGCGCCGACGCTATCCGCAACGACCTCCTCGCCAAGGGCATTCTCCTCGAAGACGCGAAAGACGGCGTCCGCTGGAAGCGGAAGTAGGTGCCGGACCACGGGCAACAGTGTTACGCTAACCCGCATGCTTCGTCGCCCTGCTTTTTTCACTGCTCGCACTTCTCCTGGTCCCCAACCTGCCCCTCAGCGCTCCCGCGCAGGCACCCGCCCCACCTGACACCACAACCTTCACCAGCGAAGCCCTTAACCTCCGCTTCACCTACCCTTCAACCCTGCACGAGACCGACCCCGCACAGGCCATCGCCGACGGCCACCTCAACGTCCTCGGCATCTCCGCCGACTCCGATCCCGCCCTTTCCCGCGCCACCGCCTGCCTGCACCCCCTCCTTCTCGTCAAGACACCCGAGTCCCAGGCCGGAGCGACCTCCACAGCCGAGACCTCGCCCGACGGATCAACGCATGTGCAGGTCACTCCCACCACCACCGCCACCATTCTCCTCGCCGAGCTCGACCTCCACTGTGTCGCCGAGCAAGGCAACGCCGATGCGAACAACATCCTGACCCGGTTGGCCGAGGTCGTCGAAAAGACACCGCGCATGTCGCGCATCATTGAGCCGGCCTCGTACAACGTCGACCGCCAACGGGTCCACATCGCCGCTGCCCAGGGTCACCTGAAATCCGAGGGTGAGACTAGCCCGTTCACCATCTTCACCATGGGCCTCTCCACCAACTGGAACAACCACCTGCTTGTCTGGTTCTTCACCTCGAACAACATCAGCATGCTCGACAACATTACAAAGAGCACCGTCGCCTTCGGTCGTCAGTCCCCTGCGGTCCTTTACCCGTTACACGTTCGCAATGGCAACGCCCAGGCAGCTCCGTGATGCCGGACCCAATAGCCTAGACCTCTCTCAACTCCGCCGTGGCATCCTCCATCTTTCACCGTCTCCATACCGCTTTCACTCCCTTCCGTTACCTCACCACGTGCAAGGTCCGCCGCCAACGCGTCTCGTCGAAGAAATGAATCGCCTCATGCACCGCGAACGCAGCCTCTTCTGACAGCGTTGCCTTGTCGATCTGGCCCTCCGGCGTCGCAAACGACCAGTACACAAACAGCGGTCGTCCGAGCAGGTTCGATCGTGGCAGGAAGCCCCAGAACCGCCCATCCGTGCTATTCGTTCGGTTGTCGCCCATAACGAAGTAGCTCTCGGGAGGAACCACGAGATCCTCCCCTTCAACATGCGTCGGCAGATCGTTCGACCACGCCGCCGTCACGCCCAGTCTTTGGGAGGGCGGTACAGAAGGGAAGTCGTCGCGATACGGGTCGTAGTTCGCGGAAGTGGGCTTCGCTGCCTGCGGCTCATCCTGCGCAACTCCGTTGAGGAACACGATCCCGCTCCGAAGGTGCACACGGTCGCCAGGGATCCCGATCACCCGCTTCACCAGCACCAGATGTTCGCCATTCAACTCCGTCGTCGGCTTGTAAAACACCACCACATCGCCGCGGCGAACCTCACTGTACGGCACCATGTGGGCCCACCCGGCCGGGGGCGCGAGGCTCACATGATCGACCAGAACATGATCCCCGACCAGCAGCGTACTCGCCATCGAGGACGATGGAATCACGAAGTTCTGAAAGCAAAACGTCACCACGAACATCCAGATCACCAGGACACTGAAGGTGGATGCGACCCCCTGCGCGAAATTCTCCTTGTCGGTCTTCACTACCCCGGCCTTGCTGCCCAAATCTTCCATAACACCTCACCCCGCCAACACCGACTAAGAACAGCATCTGAGCCTAACACCGCCTCAACACAGGGTTCAGACCTCGCTCAACTCCGCCGTCGCATCCTCCATCTCCCCACCGTGTCCACCCGCGTTCCGCTTCACCCGCGACAGGATCACCATCGCCACCGCTGCCACGATAATTCCCATCCCCAGCATCTCCGTCGGCGCCAGCCGCTCATGCAGCAGCACCAGCCCTAGCAGCACCGCGATCATCGGGTTCACAAACGCATACGTCGACACCTTCGTCACCGGCACATGCTGCAGCAGGTACGTGTAAGCCGATAGCCCCACGATCGTTCCGAACACCGCGAGGTACGCGATCGCCTCCACCCCCGGGCGCGTCCACACCGCCGTCGTGAAGGTTCCGCCAGCAACCGCGATCACCAGGTTCACCGCCGCCGAAGCCCCCAGCTGCCACGTGGTCGCCACAAACATGTCCATCTTGAACTTGAACCGTCTCGCCAGCACCGATCCCACCGCAAACAGCAGCGCCGCAACCAGCAGCACTCCAAACGCAAACAGATGCCGTCCCCCGGCCGGCGCCGGCCCTTGCAAGGACGGCCATACCAGCGCCAGGATGCCCGCCGTTCCCAGCAGAACACCCGCCCATCCGCGCTTGTTCAAAGCCTCACCGCCCGGCAGCCCGGCCTCCATCAGCGCAATCATGATCGGCATGGTCGCGATCACCAATGACGCCAGACCGCTCGCGACCATCGTCTCCGCCCACGTCAGCAGCACATTGTTGCCGCTCATAAACAGCACACCCACCAGCGCCAGCTGCCACGCCTCCCTCCGCGTCACCCGCAGGCTCGTTCCACGCACGACGCAGATCCCAATCAGCAGCACCGTCGATAAACTCGATCGACAAGCTCCAACCAGCGGCGGAGCCAGATGCACCCCCGCCACGCGAATCGCCGTGTACGTCGACCCCCAAAAGAAGTAAACACACGCAAACGCCAGGACATCACGACTCGACAGACGGCTGGAGATGGAGGCAGACATGATCGCTATTCCTTCAGCATACCAACCGCCTACTTGCTAGCATGGAGGAGCGGAAACGAACGTTACGCATTTGCCTGTTCGTTACGCCATTGCCATTGCCTGTTCTTTTTGTTGTCATCCCGTAGGGATCTGCTTATTCCGCTGCCTTTCTGTTTCCGTGCCTCACCACGCGTCCGCCATACCCGCTCAGGAAGGTGCCGGTTGACCACCCCGCAACTCGACCCGCAAACCCGCATCAACACCACCACCTCACCTCAGCTACGCCGCATCGTCGTCAAGCTCGGCACCAACGTCATTATGCGCCCCGATGGCCGCATCGCCCTCGGCCTCCTTTGCGGCCTCGTCGAATCCATCGCCGCCCTCCGCGAACTCGGCCACGAGATCCTCGTCGTCAGCTCCGGCTCCATCGGCCTCGGCATCGAGCGCCTCGGCCTCGCCCATCGCCCCTCCGGCCTCGCTGAGATCCAGGCCTGCGCCGCCGTCGGCCAGTCCCGCCTCATGAGCATCTACGACGACGCCTTCGACCGCCTCGGCTGCCGCATCGCCCAGGTCCTCCTCACCGAAGACGACTTCCGCGACCCCACCCGCCACGCCAACCTCCGCCGCACCCTCCACGCCCTCCTCTCGCTCGGCGTCATCCCCATCGTCAACGAGAACGACACCGTCTCCACCCTCGAACTCGACCGCCCCGCCGAATCGTCACAGGCCGCCGGCGCCGCTTCAAACGACCGCATCTTCGGCGACAACGACAAGCTCTCCGCCCTCCTCATGACCCACATCGACGCCGATCTCCTCGTCCTCCTCTCCGACGTCGACGGCCTCTTTGACCGCAGCCCCGCCGATCCCGCTGCCACCCTCATACCCGTCGTCCCGGCCATCACCGAACAGATCCGCGCCCACGCCCAGGGCGGCAACGGCCGCGGCCGCGGCGGCATGGCCTCCAAGCTTGAGGCCGCCCGCATCGTCACCGCGGCCGGCCGCACCGCCATCATCGCCAACGGCCGCACCCCCCAGGTCCTCGAACGTATCTGCCTCCACGCCGCCGATCGAACCCCGGTCGGCACCACCTTCCTCCCGGTCAAAATCGAAGCCGGAGACGCCCAGTGATCGACCGTGTAACAGATCAAGTTACAAGCATCAACGCCCCAGCCGCGTTCAGAACAAATCCCGTTACAAATGCTCGCTCGGTGGCCGAGGCAGCAAAGCACGCCTCCCACACCCTCGCCCCGCTCTCCACCGAACACCGCAACGCGGCCCTCGAAGCTATTGCCCAGGCCCTCGAAGCGTCGACTGTCCCCATCCTCTCCGCGAACGCCGAAGATCTCGCGGCCGCCGACGCCCTCGTCGCCGCGGGCGAGCTCTCCCCCGCCAACCAAGCCCGCCTCGCCCTTTCCCCTTACAAGCTCGCCGAGATGATAGCCCAGCTTCGCGCCGTAGCGGCCCTCCCCGATCCACTCGGCCGCCGCCTCGACGCCGTCGAGCTCGACCGCGGCCTCGACCTTGAAAAAGTCTCCGTCCCCCTCGGCGTCCTCGCCGTCATCTTCGAGGCCCGCCCCGACGCCGTCACTCAGATCGCCGCCCTCGCACTCAAGTCCGGCAACGCCGTCCTCCTCAAGCCCGGCAAAGAGGTCGAGCGCACCGCCGCCGCTCTCGTCGACGTCATCCGCGACGCCCTCGCCGCTACCAGCATCCCACCCGACGCCGTCGCTCTCATCCTCGGCCGCGAGCAGGTCGCCGAACTCCTCCATCTCTCCCGGCTCATCGACCTCGTCATCCCCCGCGGCTCCCGCGCTCTCGTCGAGCATATCCAGGCCAACACCCGTATCCCCGTCCTCGGCCACGCCGACGGCATCTGCCACATCTTCGTTGACGCGCACGCCGATCAGGCACTCGCACTCGCCGTCATCGACGACGCCAAAACCGACTACCCCGCCGTCTGCAACGCCGTCGAGACCGCCCTCATTCACCAGTCCATCGCAGGGGAGTTCCTCCCAAAGCTCGCCCACCGCCTCCATGCCAAAGGCGTCACCCTACTCGCCGACGACCGCACCCGAGCCGTCTTCACTCAATCAGCTGCCCAGCCCCCGGCCTCGCAGCAGGCAAGCGTCCAGACTCCCGCACCCGAACTCGGCGAAGTGAAAGATTGGCACACCGAATACGGCGACCTCACCCTCGCCCTCCGCGTCGTAGACTCCCTCGACCAGGCTATCGACCACATCCACCAGTACGGCTCCGCCCACACCGAGGCTATCTGCACCTCGGACCCCGCCGCCGCTGCCCGCTTCCTCAACGAGGTCGACGCCGCCACCGTTCTCCTCAACGCCAGCACCCGCTTCGCCGACGGCTTCCGCTTCGGCCTCGGAGCCGAGGTCGGCGTCAGCACCGGCAAAATCCACGCCCGCGGCCCCGTTGGCCTCGAAGGCCTCACCACTTACAAATACATCGTCCGCGGCCAAGGCCACCTCGTGGCCGACTACCGCGGCCCCGATGCCCATCCCTTCACCCACCGCCGCACGTAGATCGTTTCGCGCGCTCGCTGCCCCGGACCTAGGCTGGGTGTTCGGGTACCCCATTCATCGCAGCATCACCGCGATGAGTCGGACGTAAACCGCAAAGCTGCCAATCACCCACCACCTAGAAGTTCAACGTCACCTGCCCCATTACCGTTCGCGGCGCTACAAAGTGCGTGCCCGAAAACGTAGACAAGAAGTTATACAGCGCGTACTTGTTCGTCACGTTCACCGCCGTCACGCTCAGGTTCGTCTTGACCCGGTCCGTCCGCACGTGCCCGTGCAGCACATCGTCCCACCCTGCCGCCATATCGAACAGAGCTCGCGGAGCAACCCGAGCAGGGTTCCGGTCGGCGTTCTGCGTTCCCGGCGCCGGTATGTTCACCAGCGGCGAAGCCAGCTGTCCCGGAGCGCAACTCGCCAGCGGAGCATTCAAGGTCCCACGCACGCCGCCGCAGCTCAACTCGATCTGCTGCTGCTGATCTCCGCTCAGGTAGCGCAGGTCCACCGGCGTGGTCGTGTCCGTCGCAAACGGCGCATGACCGCCGACCTCTCCACTCTCATATCTCCACGTCATCCCGTACCAGGGTCCAGTCGGCTTGGGTTGAAACTGCAGATGCGTCGACTGCTGAAACGCCTGGTCATGATCGATCCGGAACGGCTCCGAGCGCGTCGTCACCGTCGGATCGTTGAACAGAATCCCCCCAACCTCCGGCCCGAAGAAACGGGACCGCGTATGCCCCAGCACCGAGTACGCCGAGATCCCATGCGTCTGCGGAACCGAGATCTTGATCCCGAAGCCGTCGATCTTCGACTTCTGCCACTGGATCGGGAAGGCCAGCGGCGTATTCAGCACGGTGTCGAAGTCGAAGTCGCGATCCGTGTACTTCCAGAAATACTCACCGTTCACCACCACATGTTTCCCGAAGCCCTGCTCAAAGCCCGCATCGTACTGCGTCCGGCTGGCCGGCTTCAGCGGCGTCGCAAACCCCGCTCCCTCCAAACCTCCAATACCGGTCGAACTGGAGACCACCAGGTTCTCGTTATACGGCGTCAGAAACAGCTTCCCGTACCCCAGCCGCAGCACCGTGTTCGTCCGGCCCACGTTGTACGTCGCGCCTACTCGCGGCTGCACCAGCGACCGCCGGCTGATGCCGTTGTAGTTATCCACCCGCCCACCCAGCAGAAACGTGAAGCTCTTGTAAGCCACGTTGTCTTGCAGGTAAATCGCCTCCTGCTTGATATCCGTTCGCCCGTTGAAGTGATACAGCGAGCCTCCGCGCGTCAGGTCGTACGGGGCAAGCGCCGGATTGTAGTTGGGGCCATTTGGGTCGTTCGCCGCCGGATCCGTCACCCCCAGCGAAAATCCCTCGTGCAGAAACGTGTGATAAAACATCGCGCCTAGCTTGATCGTGTTGATCCCCTTCGCATACGAGTAGTCCGCCTTCAGCCCAAGGTTCTGCAAACGTCGCGATTGCGCCAGCGTATCCGGTATGTCGTGGAACGGATTCTTCGACGGATAGTAATGAAAGTTGTCCTGCCGGATATAAGGATTCACGGAAACCAGGCTCTGCGGGCTGATGATGTGCGTCCAGCTCGGGCTCACGTTGTAGCTTAGGATCTTCCCGCGCTGGTCCTGCCCCGCCGCCTGCTGATCGAACTGGTTCGGATTCTGAAACCAGCTTCGCGACAGCGAAACATTCATCTGCAGCTGGTCGGCATCGGTCGGGTGGAAGTCCACGCGATCGAAGATGTTCTCATTGTTCCCATGCGCATGCAGCGGCCGGAACTCCGGCGTATCCAGGTACCGCCCGCTCTGGGTTCCATCGAAGCTCAAAAAATTGCCATATCGCGCCGTCCCCACACCCAGCGCCACGCTTCCCACCGAGGTCCCAAAGCTCCCATAGCTGTACGACACGCTACCTTCGGGCTTCCTCTGTCCCAGCCCGCTCCGCGTTGTCGTCTGCACCACCAGGCTCGCCTTGTCGCCGTACTCCGGCGGTGCAATCCCATCGATCACGTTGATCGACTGAATCGCATTCACGCTCAACTGGTTCCCGAAAACGCGGCTCTGCTGATCGCTCACCGGCTGCCCGTCGATTGAGTAGGTCGTATCCGCATGCTCGCCCATCGGGTGGAACAGGCCGTTCGAGTCCGACGCAATCCCCGGCGTGCTCAACGTCACCAGCGAGCTCAGCGGCGACGACGTGCTCTCCGTCGGCAGCTTCGCAAACAGACCCCGATCCACCGTCGTCGACGATGTCGGGTCCGCGCTCACCATGTCCTCCGCCTCCGCTTCCACCGTCACCGTCTCGGTCGTGTTCGCTACCGCGAGCTTGAAGTCCACCGTATTGCCCGCGGCCGAACGCACCCCCGCGTCCTGCGCCACCGCCTGAAAACCCCTTCCACTCACCGCAACGTGATACCGGTTGAACGGCAGATTGCCGATCCGGTACTGTCCGTTGGCATCGGTCTGCATCGTTTGGTTGAAGCCGCTCACCGGCCCCAGAACCGTGACCGTGGCTCCCGGAATCACCGCTCCCGTCGTGTCCGTCACCGTTCCGTTGATGCTGCCCGAGGTACCCTGCGCGCGCACGTGATCCGCGACAACGCAGAAAAGAAAAGCAACGAGAAAAACTCGAAGGAGACACCTGAACATAAGATTTTTACCCATCCATCACGCCGGCAACGGCGTCCCTGACATATCGCTGGCGGCCCACGGTTTAGGAAACCCCGGTCTTCGAAAACCCGGGTTCCAAAGCCAGGACCTCGGATCGCCTCTGATCTCCATGCCCGTAAGAGGGGCAACGTCGAAGACGATCGAGATTAAAACCGAGTTTCAAGCCGCGGGCGGAGGCCGGCTGGCCATCTCAAACCGCCACCGAAACATCCGTTCCGCATCGGCGGCAGCCGAATCCAGCACCCGCACCGCAACCACCGGCTCCGGCGCCACATGGATTCCGGTAGGCAGCGCAGAGTGCATCGTCACGCACAACGGGCAGCGATCTTCGGGAACGGGATTCCCCGGACGCGACCCCTGCCTGGAAGTCGCGGCCGCATGCACATGGCACACCTGCACCGTGCTCATCGCCACCACCAATAGCAGGCACACGATCGCCAGCAGACGCAGCGAGGTAGACCGCCCGCCGGTCGGCGACATGGCGGTCCCCGAGGTTTTGGACCGCAAGCCTCGCTTCAGGTCAGCCAGCCAATCCCCATCCCGGCTCCCGCTTCCCTCGTATTGTCTCCGCGTCTGCATCGTCTAACAGTGGTCGTACTAAATGTGGTCTTACCTGCTTAGAATACCTTTCCCGAGGCCATATCTCCAGTTCGCCCTATTCGCGCCCGCACGCGTCTAAACTCCAACTCGGGTCTATGCATAAGACGTTCCAACTCGCCAGCCGCTTCCTCCACTCCCATTCTCGCTCCCTGACCCTCGCTCTCGGCGTTGCCCTCCTCCTCATCTCGCCTCCGCCTCTCCGCGCCCAGCAACCCACCTCCGGTCCCTCCGTCCCGCATCGCATTCACCTCATCCTCAAGGACGGCAGCTACCAGATCGTCACCAGTTACCGCGTCCAGGGGGCAAACGTCGTCTATCTCAGCGCCGAGCGCGGTGGCGTCCAGGAGATTATCCCTCTCGCCCTCGTCGACCTCGACAAGACCCATGCATGGGAGCAGCAGCACATCCCCGGAAGTCACCCCGAGGCCGTCGCCAAAATTGATCCAGAGCTCCTCAAGGAAGAGGCTGACCGCGCCTCTCTCACCCCCCAGATCGCCCCCGATCTCTACCTGCCCGAGCAGGACAGCGTCCTCGCCCTGGACACCTTTCAGAGCACCCCCGAATTAATCCCCCTCGCCCAGTCGGCCGGCGAACTCAACCGCAACACCGCCCACAACATCCTCAAGGCCGCCATCAACCCCCGCTCCAGCGCCCATCAGATCGTGGAACTCAAAGGCTCCCGCTCCGCCGTCCAGCTCCACGTCCCCGATCCAGTTCTCTATATCCGCGTCGGCGAAGACCCCCCCACGGGCGGCGGCGGTACCTTCACTGTAGATACGCAGGGCGCCTCCGGAAACGCCCCCACCGCCTCTCCAGGCGGCTCGCCGTCCAGCCGCTACGTGATCGTCCGCGCCGACGTTCGCACCGACTCGCGCATCGTGGCCAGCTTCAACATCTCGCTCCTCGGCGCATCCCGGCGGCAGGAGGACATCGTCGAAACCGCCACCGAAACCGTCCCCGGTGGCCACTGGCTCAAGCTCACGCCCAGGGAGCCCCTCAGCTTTGGCGAGTACGCCCTCATGGAAGTCATCAGCGACCGCGAGATCAATCTGGGCGTTTGGGACTTCGGCATCCACCCCGTAGCTCCCGAGAACCGCGACGCCATCAAGCCGCAGCCCCGGCGTCCCTTCCGGCTCGATCATCGCCGCCCAGAGTAGCCAGCAGCCCCCATCAACCCGGCCCAACGCTCGCCACCGTATCGAGGCCCAACCGGAGCGCCGCCATACCGACGGCCAACCGCCCGCCACCATACCGGTGCCTGGGGCGAAGCACCAGGTCTTAAAGCAAGCCAAAACGTCAGGGCTGAAGACCCGGCCTATTCGCTGTTACATCATCAGGAAGAACCCTAAGCCGCCGGTCGCGATCCGCCGTCACGCCCGCTCTCCACGGCCAGTCCGCGCTGGCCCGCCACATCCTCGGCCACAATGCCCCGTCCCGCCACCGCCACTGCATCCCGCCGCACCTTGGCCTCGTACATCATCGTGTCCGCCGATCGCAGGATCGTCGAAACCGTAGCTCCATCCTCCGGAAATGTCGCCAGCCCGTAGCTTCCGGACAGGTGCAGCGCCAGGCCAGCCCCCTCCAGAAACCGCGCCGTCCGCAGATCCTCTCTCTGCTTCAACGTCGCTACGGTGGCCTTCTCCTTCGGCGTGTTCGGCAGCAGCACCACAAACTCATCGCCGCCATATCGAAAGCACGAGGTGGCCGGTCCCATCGATCGCTTCAACAGACCACCCACCTCCGCCAGCAGCCGGCTTCCAATCAGGTGTCCATGCGTGTCGTTCACCTGCTTGAACCGGTCCAGGTCGAGGAAAAGCAGGCTGAATACGCCACGGTCCGCTACCGCGCCGTCCAGCAGCGTATAGAGGTGCCGGGCGTTGAACAGCCCCGTGCAATCGTCCGTAATCGTGAGCTCCTGGATCAGCGTCATCGACCGCGCGTTCTGAATCGCGATCGCCGCATAATCGCAAAGGATCCGGAGAAAGGAGATGGAGTATTCACTCAACAAATCCAGCTTGCTGTTCAGCAGCTGGATCACGCCTAGGGTCTTGTCCGCCGATCGCACCGGAACGCAGGCGATCGATTGGATATTCAACTCCGGATGCGCCTTCGTAAAGGCCGACCAGTGCGGGTCGATCGACACATCCGGCACCACCAGAGGATTTCCAGTCGCTGCTACCCACCCCGCCACGCCTTCGCCCATCGGCACCCGCAGACCCTTCAGGCTCTCCGCATTCTCCCCCACCGCGATCGCGTAATACAGATCCTGCGCGCCCTCGTCCACCAGCAGCATCGACCATCGCTCCGGCCCAAAAAAACCCGCCATCTTGGTCATGATCGCGCCCAGGATCTCTTCCAGTTCGAGCGATGCCGTCAGCGCGCGCGCCACGTCATGGAACAGCCGCAGATGCTCCATCTGCCGGCTCTCCGTCACCTCGAAAACACGTCTGTCGCTCACACCCACATCCCTACGCCGACTCCGCGCATGCCGTTCCAGTTAGCCGTGCTCGTCCATGGAAACCTTGAAAACAACTTCGTGGAAGCCTGCAGGCCAGTCACTCGCAGCCGCCACTCTATCCCCCGATATGCACCATGCTGCGCGAAGGCTTCTCGAATCCCGGCTCTCCAATGTGGTGGCGTGCCTCTTTCTTCATCACCACCTGCCGTACATACGTGCGCAGCTCCTCATCGGTTCCCCCGCGAGCCATCGCGCCGTAGAGATCGTGATCGCTCTGCGAAAACAGGCACGTCCGAATCTTTCCATCGGAGGTCAACCGAACCCGGCTGCAGTGACCGCAAAAAGGTCTGCTCACCGGCGCGATAATCCCGATCTCCCCCACACCGTCTTCAAACGTATACCGCCTCGCCGTCTCGCTCGAAACATTCGGAGCGAGCTCCACCACCGGCCGGAACCGGTTCAGGCGGGCCACAATCTCCTCCATCGTGACCACCGTCTCAAGCTTCCACGTCCGGTCCTCCTCGAGAGGCATCCACTCGATAAACCGCACAATCACGCCTTCTCTTCGCGAGAACTCGGCGAACTGCTCGATCTGCCCGTCATTGAAGCCGCGCAGCAGAACGCAGTTCACCTTTACTGGCCCCAGTCCCGCCGCCCCCGCCGCCCGTATACCCGCCAGCACCTTGTCCAAGCTCCGCGGCACCCGGGTGATGGCCGTAAACGTCTCCGCATCCACCGCGTCCATGCTCACCGTCACCCGGCTCAGACCGGCATCCTTCAGGGGCTGGGCCAGCCCGGCCAAAAGATGTCCATTAGTTGTCACCGCAATGTCCAGCGGCAAGCCTTCGGAGAAGTCGCCCACCGCCGTCCCGTCCGGCAGAAAGGCCGTCCGCATCCTCGCCAGCTCCCCAACCATCTCCACCAGGCCGCTCCGCAGCAGCGGCTCCCCGCCGGTCAGCCGTACCTTCTCCACCCCCAGACCGACAAAGATCCGCACCATCCGCAGGTAATCCTCGATCCGCAACTCCGCATACTGCGCGCCCTCATTGCCCGTCCGGCAGTACACGCACCGGTAGTTGCACCGGTCCGTGATCGAGACCCGAAGATCCGTAATCGCCCGCCCAAACTTGTCCCGCAGCCTGCCCCTGCTCGCCCATCGATCGACCGCACCCAACCTCTCCACCGGATCGAGCAGAGCCGCCGGCGCACCCGCCATCGAAATAGTCGTCAAGCTCGCAGCCATAACCAGACCATCACCTGTCGTAAGCAGTCGCTCCTAAGAGTCTAGCGCGCTCCATGGAATCAAGCACATCCCACGACCAGCGGCCCGCCAGATGAACAAGACCCTGTACCCAGCCAAGAGACTACGTGGGAGTAAGAGCCTATTGGATGCGCCCACCGCCCAAACGTCGCGCCAATCCCCTCACCCGGATCCCGGCACTATACTACCGCCATACGCCTCGAACTCACTCAATGCAGCGCCGAGATCATCGCTCAGGAACTGGAGGAGAACGGCGCCATCTCCCCCGAATAACTCATCGAGCAGGCGCTCGAAGCCCTCGCTGACCGTTCTGATGAATCCGCCTGGTTCCGCTCCCGACGCCGAGGAGCAGGATGTAGTCGAAATACTCATTGTGCGACACGGCTCGAAGCAGAGGTAGAAGTTGCGTAAGGGCAATTGTCTCCCTCTACCCCTTGGCCGCCTCCACCGCCTTCGTCAGCTCTGGCACAATCTCGAACAAATCTCCCACCACCCCGTAATCCGCCACCTCGAAGATCGGCGCATGCTCATCCTTGTTGATCGCGATCACCGCCTTCGACCCTTTCATCCCCACCAGGTGCTGAATCGCCCCCGAGATCCCCACCGCCAGGTAGAGCTTCGGCGCCACCGTTTGCCCCGAGCTCCCCACCTGCCGCTCCATCGGCAGCCATCCGTTGTCGCAGATCGGCCGGCTCGCCGCAATCTCCGCCCCCAGCGCCGCCGCCAGCTCCTCAATAATTCCCAGGTTGTCCTGCTCTCCAATCCCCCGCCCGACCGACACAATCACCGGAGCCGCGCTCAAATCCACCGTCTGCGCGCTCTCCCGGAACCGCTCGCCCGGTCTGTTCCTGATCTGCCCCGCCTCGATCGCCGGCGCAAACGTCTCCACCTCCGCCGTCCCCGCCTCTACCGCATCCGCCCGGAAAGTCCCCGCCTGCACCGACACAAAGCACGGAGCCGAACCTGAACTGGACCCACTCTGCCGGTAGTCCGCGTTCAGCTTCCCCTGCAGCAGCTGCCGCACAAACACCGGTCTCTCGCCCCCACTCCCATCGCTCGCGGGCCCCGCTTTGATCCCCGTCACATCCGAGATCAGCACCTGCCGAAACCGCGTCGCCAACGCCGGCGCATAGTCCCGCACCTGGTACGTATGCGGAAACACCACGTACTCGGCCCCCACCTGCTTCACCAGCTGCTCAAGCGCCGCCACATACCCGTCCGCTGTGTACACCTTCAGCAACGCATGCGTCACCGCATAGACCTTCTCCAGCCTCCTCCCCGCAAGCTCCCCGGCCAGCTCCTCCGCCCCCGCTCCCACCACCGCGGCCGAGCACCCCAGCCCCACCTTCGCCGCCATCTGCTGCCCCGCCGCCAGAGCCTCCATGCTCATCGGCACAAACTCCACGCCGCCCTTGCTCGACGCCCGCTGCTCCAGAACCACCAGAACTCCGCTCATAGCACCCTCACCTCAAACCTCAGCTTCTCCACAATCTGCGCCGCAACCGCCGCCGCCGACCCCGTCAGCATCTCCGTCTTCTTCACCTTCTCCGGCAGATACACCCGCTCCATCTCAACCGCCTTCGCCCCCGCGCTCGTTGCCGGTGTCACCAACTTCGTCTCCTTCGACTTCGCCCTCTTGATCCCCATCAACGTCGCATACCGCAGCTTGTTGCCCCCGCTCTGGATCGTCAGCACCGCCGGCAGCGGCATCTCCACATGCTGAAACCACCCATCCTCAAGCTCCCGCTTCACCCGCAGACCGCCGCCCACCGCCTCCACCTGTTTGATGATCGTCGCGCACGGCATCCCCAGCAGCTCCGCCAGCACCACCCCCGTCTGCCCTAGCCCCAGGTCGTCGCTTTGTAACCCAGTCAAGATCAAATCCGGAGCCTCCGCCTTTACCGCCTCCGCCAGCATCTCCGCCAGCTGCAGCGTGTCGAGTCCCTCAAGATCCTCCGCCTCGATATGCACCGCCCGGTCCGCACCCTTCGCCAGCGCCTCCCGCAGCGTGCTCGTCACTCGCTCCGGCCCCGCGCACAGCACGATCACCTCGCCCGCGCCCGCCGTCTCCTTCAACCGCAGCGCCTCCTCCAGCGCATACGCATCCGGCTCGTTGATCGTCCAGCTCACATCCGCATCGTCGATCCACCTCCCATCGGCCGCCACATGCAAAGGCGCATCCCGCTCCGGAACCTGCTTCACCGCCACCAATATCTTCATCTCTCCCTCACCTCCATCTTGTGCTCGTCCCAACCGGCAGACAGCCCGGGTGCCCCATCCATCGCAGTCTTATCGCGATGGGTGGGACGTAAACCCTCAACCCGCCACATCTACTGCATCACCTCAACTTCCGTAGCCGAAACCGGCAAAGCCCTCGCCGTCAACTGCGCAATATCCAAAAGCTGCGGTTGATTCTCACTCCCCGCCAACGCATCCCGAAACATCGTATTGCAGAACGGACAAGCCGTCCCCACCGTCTGCGCCCCCGTCGCCACCAGCTCCCGAGCCCGCACGTGACTCACCCGATCGCCCGTCTCCTCGCCCAGAAACACCAGCCCTCCCCCAGCACCACAGCAGAAACTTCTCTCATGAGACCGAGGCGCTTCGACGAGCTCTCCAGCCAGAGCCACAATCTCCCGCGGCTCCTCATACACATCCCGGTATCGCCCCAGATAGCACGGATCGTGATACACAATCGACTCACCGCCGCCCTGCTTCGGCAGACGGTCCGCAAACCGCGCCATAAACTCCGAGTGGTGCTCGATCTCCGGAGCCACCCCATACTCCTTCCAGTCCTCCGCAATGGTCCGCACGCAATGCGGACAGATCGCCACGATCTTCTGCACCTTGGCCGTCGCAAACGCCTTCAAGCCCGCCTCCGCCAGCGTCCCAAACACCAGGTCGTTCCCCAGCCGCCGCGCCGGATCCCCCGTGCACTTCTCCTTCTTCATCACCCCAAAGCTCGCCCCGAGGTAGGTCATCACCCGCGCAAAGTCCGCGATAATCTCACGCCCTTTCGGGTCATACCCGCCCATGCACCCCAGCCACAGGCAGTACTCCTGCGTCCCATCGAAGATCGGAAACCCCTGCTTCGCCACAAACTTGTCCCGCTCCGTCGCGCTCAGCCCCAGCGCATTCCCATTCTTCTCGAGCGCCAGAAACAGCTTCGTCCCATGCGTGTCCTCCCACGCCCCGGTATTCACCGCCCCCCGCCGCAGTCCAACAATAATCGGCACATGCTGGATCCCAACCGGGCACTGGTACTCGCACGCCCCGCACGTCGTGCACTCAAACGCCGCCTCCATGCTCAGCCAGTTCGCCGCCGGATTATCTGTCGACGCATTCACCGACGCGTCCCGCATCTCGTTCAGCAGCGGGACCTCGCTCGCCGGCCCAAACTCATTCAGGTACGTCCTCGTCCCCAGGATGATCTCCTTCGGGTTCAGCACTTTTCCCGTCGTCGCCGCCGGACAGTGCTCCGTGCACCGCCCGCACTCCACGCAGCTGTACGTCTGCAGGCTGATCAGCTGCGTCAGGTCCTTGCCCGCCACCAGCCCGAAGTCCTCATCCCCATCCAGCTTCGGAATCTTCGAAAATCCGTCCCGCTTAAGAAACACCGTCACCGGACTCAGCACCAGATGGAGGTGCTTGGTATGCGGAATCAGCGGCAAAAACACCAGCAGCGCCAGCGTGTGCGCCCACCACAGCCCATGCACCGCGCTCCCGCCATCCGGCACAAAAAACGCCGCCAGGTACGTCACCATCAACGCAAAGATCAGAAACGCGATAAACCCCGACTCATACGAAACCTTCTTGCCCAGCCAGATCGGCCGCACCAGGAAACGCCGCACAAACAGCCCCGCGATCGAGACCGCCACAAGCGCCGCCCACACCGCCGCAAACCAGAAATAGAACCGCCCCACATAGCTCGCCGGCCGCAGAAAACCCAGCCGCACCCCGTTCGCAAAGTGGTTCAAACTCACCAGCGCAAACGCCAGAAATCCCCAGAACACGAACGCATGCGCCACCCCTGGCAGCGGCCGCTCCTTGATCACCTTTCCCTGGCACAGCACCTCCCAGAAAAAGTCCCACACCCGCCGTCCCACCGGCGAGATCGAAAAATCGGCATCCTTCTTGGATCGCAGAATCCGTCCCAGGATCGGTTCGAACCGGTAAACAAACAGCGCCCCCGAAACCAGCGCCAGCGCCGCCACCAGCCCCACCTCGGGCCATGAAAAACGCTCCGGCTCCGCAAGCACCGCGGAAAACGCGATCCCACCCTGCAACCACATGCATCCAGCCGAAACGCCCGCCAAACCCGCCATCCCAGAACCCATCCGCGGGCAACGCCTTAGCAGCGCATCGCCCAGCAATCTCAAACCATTCAGCAGGGCTCTCGGCGTCCTCGCAGCAAGGTATTAGCTAGTAGCTGAGAAACTCGGTCGTTCCGCGCCGCAGACGAAGACCGGCAACCCCGAAAACCACCGCCATCAGAAACAGAAATGCGTCCCAATACACCATCGGACGCGCCCAGCCGGGGGAATAGGTCGCGTCCTGACCCGACCAAAGCGTCACCAAGGTCCCCATAACCAGGCACTGGCAGCAGATCACCAGGAAAAGCTGGCCGCGCCTGCGAGCCTTGTCCCTGATCTCCACTTCCCCCGGATTCAAATTGCGTTCCTCGATCGGCAGCAGTGTGTTCGCCATGGCCTCTCTCTTCGTCTCCCACGTGTCTAGTTCGGACGTCCGGGCCACCTCTCGGCGGCCCCCGCAAAATTGATTAGACCACACCAGTCACAACGTATTCCACGCAGCGAAACGACTCTCCGCGAATGGTCCGAAGCCTATCTGAATACTTATTCACTCGTAAAGCAGTCCATGATTCGAGGCATTACCCAGACCTACCCGGGGAAGGGGAACAGCCGAGTAAGTCGTAGCGCAGTCACTCCCTAAATCTAAATAAAGGCGACCGACTGAATTCCCGCCACGTCGAACCGTTTCCGGCACCGGATATTTTTGCAACCCACCAGGTCATCCCGCCGCACCATGTAACTCTGCGCCTTTGCGAATCGCGCCCGGTCGCGATCGTCCGCGCCGCGCGGCAGCTGCGCCTTCTTCCTCCGCACCAGCCAATTCAACTCATACTCATTCTGCTGGCCGCAGTGTGGACACGTCATCGGATGCGTCCGCTGCTCTGGCTTCTCGTCGAAAAAATCGCGCTCTTCCATCCCCACCTCGTCCCCGGCGACATTCGGGATCTGCTGCCTGGCCTAATCTCCGCAGCCAGCTCCTCCAGACTATTAGATAATCCATCCAGATACCATCCGCCGCCGGTGCCGCGCCAGAAAGTAGATCCCATGGCAAACTCGAAAAAACAGACCCTCTCTAAGTCAAGACTGCCAAGGCTCATGCCCGCGCCGTCGTCGACGCCCCGCCGCCCGAACGAGTCCTGCCCGATCCAAAACAGAAGCGCGCCGCCTCGCCCCGCTACAAACAGACCCTCGCCGACCTTCTCACCCCACCCCACCCCGCAGGAGACTCCCGTTGATCCCTCTCGCCTCCTCTCCGCTTCGCCCAGCCGTCCTGGCCGCCCTGGCCGCCCTCGCTCTCGCCGCTCCCGCTCCCGCCCAAACTATCCAGGTCAATAAAGAGAACCGCACCATCTCCATCACCGCCACCGAGCGCGTCAGCACCATGGCCGACGTCGCCGTCGTCCACGTCGGCTTCCTCGTCTACGGCCGCGACAAGGACACCGCCTACAACGCCGGGACCCAAACCTCCGGCGCCATCATCAAAGCCCTCGCCGGCGCCGGCATCTCCGCCGATGCCATCGAGAGCGACAACCAGGGCCTCGCTCCCGTCCAGAACTTCCAGGTCGAACGCCTCTCCCCAGCCGAAATGGCCCAGCGCAAGTTCCAGGTCCAGCAGTCCTGGCTCGTCCGCACCACCCCCGCCGAGGTCGCGCACGTCCTCGACATCGCCGTCCTCGCCGGCGCCAACCAGTCCGGACAGATCGATTGGGCGCTCAAGGATGAAAACGCCGCCGGCGCCGATGCCGCGGCCCGCGCCCTCCAGCGCGCCCGATCCGTCGCCAGCCAGATGGCCCAGGGCCTCAACGCTCATCTCGGGGAGCTGCTCTACGCCTCCAACGAGAGCGAGTCCTCCACCGTCCGCCCCGTCCCCATGATGGCCATGCACAAGGCCGCCGATGCCTCCGAGCCCCTCGCCATCAACCCCCGCCGCATCGAAAAAACCGCCACCGTCCGCGCCATCTTCGCCATCGAAGGTCCCTCGGCTCCCTAGTTCTGAGGCTCTTGCTTCATACCGCGTTGGCCCTCAATAAACGATCCGGCGAGATCGAAAGGGTAAGCTTGCTCCATGGACCAGAACGTCGCCCTAGCCCTCTTTGAACTTGTCGTCCTCGTCCTGTCCATCTCACTTCACGACTGCGCCCAGGCATGGTTCGCGAACCGCCTCGGCGACCCCACCGCCCGTATGCTCGGCCGCATCTCCCTCAACCCGGTTAAGCACGCCGACATCCTCGGCACTCTCATCTGGCCCATCCTCTTCATCTTCCAGAGCCCCCTCGTCCTCGGCTGGGGCAAGCCCGTTCCCATCACGGGCCGCAACTTCCGCCGCCCCGGCCGCGATGAGATGCTGGTCTACCTCATCGGTCCCTTCACCCACCTGGCCGCCGCCATCCTCTTCCTCCTCCTCCTTATCGCGCTCAAGCACACCGTTCCCTTCGTCGCCCCCAGCCTCCACACCGCCGAAGCCCTCGCCCTGCGCCAGCCCGTCCCCACCGTCGGCCTGCCCCCGCTCTTTCCAGCCGTCCTCCTCCTTTACTTCGGCATCCTCGTCAACCTTCTCCTCTTCGCCTTCAATCTCATCCCCCTGCCCGCCCTCGATGGAGGCAAGGTCCTCCGCCACTTCCTCCCCTACAACGCGCAGCGCACCTTCGACAACATCAGCCTCTACCTCATGATCGGCTTCTTCTTCGTGGGCTTCCGCATCATCCTCGCCATCTTCCTTCCGCTCCTGCTCACCTTCAACGGCCTTCTCAGCGCCCTATAAGCAAGCCCTGGTGAATCGACCGCTCGCTTCAGCTCCGGCCAAGCAGCAAACTATCGCCGCCTCGACCTTCGCTTGGCCTCGTTCTTCTGGCCAAGCCCGCACGCCTCAGGCACATTCGTCATCTGCTTCGCGAACACCCGATAGCTCGTGCCTCCAGGCCGCAGCGTCGACCAGTAGCTGGACTGCGATAACAGCGGCTTACAACCATCGATAATCTGCTTAGCCAGGATCCTTACGCCGCACTCCAAATTGTTTTTCGGCTGCAGGATCGTCTTCGCCGGATCATTCACCGGCAGCTTTCGGTCTCTCTCCCAGTCGAAGTCGCAGCCATAACGCTCCCGGTCCTCATAGGTCAGCTGCAGCAACCCCTCGCTGTGCACTGCCCTTCCAGTCACCCCGTCCTTCACCGCGACCGCCGGCTCGGTATGCCGAATGCGCATCTTCGGATCGAGACCCGCCTCCGCCCCCGCCAGCGCCTGGAAGAAGTACGCCCAGAACGCGCGCTTGTCCGCCTCCGCCATCTCGGTGAAGCGCGGGCAGAACCTCCCCACATCCCGCGGCGCCTTGTTCGACAGCAGCTCCGGCGGCAGCGCCTGCTCGACGATCCGGTCCCACCCCGGATCCCACCTCGTCCCCCCCAGCTCCGCTCTCTTCTCATCGATCGGTGTCGGGGGCGCCGCCTTCATCTGTGGCGCCGGAGCCGACGGCCCCACCTTCGCAGTCTCCTGCTTCGAGCACCCGCAGGCAAGCAGCAACACGCACACAACCAGCCTCAAACTACTTGGGCGAAACGGCTCGAACTTTGAATGTCCCATCGCAGGCTCACCTCCAACAACTCCAGACCACAGCCCTTGTATCCGCTCCGGGCGTACCTGTCGAGATACCCGTCGGCCGGTTACCGTCGGCTCTTACTGCCGGCTCCCATCTCCTCCCGGCACAATGCCGATCCAGTGAGCCTCAACACATCGCACACGATCCGCTCTCGAAGCACGCCGTTCCCGCAAAGCAGCCGGAACGCTGGCACGGCTCGCTCATTTACCATCACTCTCAAAGCGCAATGTCCGACTCCACTCTCCAGCAGACCCGTCCACGCGTTCTCTCCGGCATGCGCCCCACCGGCCGCCTCCACCTCGGCAACTACATGGGCGCCCTTAAGAACTGGGTCGATCTTCAGAACCAACGCGACACGGACGGCAATCCCGTCTACGACTGCTTCTTCTTCATCGCCGACTGGCACGCCCTTACCACCGACTACGCCGACCCCAGCCGCCTCAAGCAGAACGTCTTCGAAGTAACTCTAGACTTCCTCTCCGCCGGCCTCGATCCCGACCGCTCCACCATCTTCATCCAGTCCCACGTCCCCCAGCACGCCGAACTCAACCTTCTCCTCAGCATGATTACCCCGCTATCCTGGCTCGAGCGCGTCCCTACCTACAAGGATCAGCAGGAGCAACTCAAAGAAAGAGACCTCGCCACCTTCGGCTTCCTCGGCTACCCCCTCCTCCAATCCGCCGACATCCTCCTCTACCGTCCACACTTCGTCCCTGTCGGCCAGGATCAGGTCGCCCACGTCGAGATCACCCGCGAAATCGCCCGCAAGTTCAACTTCTTCTACCCCCGAGGCGGCCGTACTCCGGTGCAAGGTCTAAACGACACTTGGACCTCCTTCACTATCCAGGAGATGGGTGACAACCTCCTCCCCGAACCCGAAGTCCTCCTCACCCCCTCCCCCAAGCTCCCCGGCACCGATGGCCGCAAAATGTCCAAGAGCTACGGCAACAGCATCCTGCTCACCGACCGTTTCCCCGTCGTTCTCGAAAAAACCCACGGCATGAGCAAGCTCGGCCAGCGTCCCCTCCAAACCGACCCCGGTGACCCCGATCTCTGCCCCGTAGGCGATCTCCACCACGTCTTCTCCGAACCCGCAATCGACAGCCAAATCCGCATCGGCTGCGCCACCGCCAGCATCTCCTGCGAACACTGCAAAGAGTTGGCAGGCCTCTCCATCTTCCGCCATACCGGCCCTATGCAGACCCGACGCGATCGCCTCGAGCGCAACACCGACCTCGTCTGGAACGCCCTCGACTCCGGTGCCCAGCGCGCAACAGGCGTCGCCGAGCTGACCATGAAGGAGCTTCGCGCCGCCACCGGCCTCTCCCGCGATCACTCCGGCGTCCGCGTCGACCAGTCCGCTCTCCCCTCCCAGCAAAGGTCAGACCCCCGCCAACTCACCCAGTACGCCGATTGGTGGAACCTTGATCCGAAACTCCTTAACCGCAACCTCCGCGAGCTCTGGCGCCGCGACCTCGTCCCCATCAACGCTCCCCTCAAAGCCGACACAGAAGGCCTCTGGCTCACGCCCAACCACCGGCGCGTCTTCGTCGTTGCAGCTGGATCCAAAGAGCAAGTCTGGCAATTTTCTGCAAAGCCGAAGTCTTATGAAGTTCTGGTTTTGCTCTGCTGGGATCGCGATTTATACCTGCACGACTTCGTCGTTCCTCAAAAGCTCTACGTGAAAGACTGGACCGACGCGAAACGTGCTGGCAAAGGTAGGGAGATCAACTTCACGGTGTCCGAAGAACCGGTTGGTGTCAGCGGGAAAAGCAGATACTGGTTGTTCGTCTCCGGGGATCCATTCGAAATCACAGCCTGCGCAGGCAACTACAACCTCCTGACCTCCTGACCCATGCCCGACCAGACACCCGATCCACCCTCCAACCCCGTCCTCTCGGCCCCAGTGGCAGGCGAAGCGGAGACACCCTCGCCTCACCCCTCAGGCGAACCCGCGTCTCTGTCACAACGATCAGAGATCGCCACCGAGACGCATCTCCCCTTCACCCTCCATCCTCAACCTCCACCCCCCGAACTCAAACGCCCCACCCCCAAGCCCCCCGCCCAGGAGGCCTCGCAATCTCCCTTCTCCGTCACCGTAGGCCAGGTCTACGATGGCCCTCTCGATCTCCTCCTTGACCTCATCCGCAAACAAAACATCGACATCTACGACATCCCCATCGCCCGCATCACCGCGCAGTTCCTCGACTACACCCGCCACCTCAGGCAGACCGACGTCGACGCTGCCGGCGAGTTCATCTACATGGCCTCGCTCCTCATCCACATCAAATCCAAAACCCTCCTCCCCCGCGACCCCTCCGACATCCTCGGAGGCCCCGATTCCGAGGACCCCCGCCGCGAACTCGTCGAGCGCCTCCTCGAGCACGAACGCTTCAAAGCCGCCGCCCAGATGCTCATGCAAAAGCAGCAGATCGAAGAAGCCACCTGGACCCACCCCGGCATGCCCGGCTTCTTACGTGATCTCCAGGCCGCGGCCGGAGAAAGCTCCACCGATCCCTCGCTCGATGTGGAACAGGAGATCGCTGCCGACACCGTCGACCTCGTCCGCGTCTTTGGCGACATCCTCGATCGTCTGCGCAAGCGCCCCGTCCTCGACGTCGATGAGGACTCCGTCACCGTCGCCCAGATGATCGACTACGTCAAACGCCGCCTGCTCATGGAGGACCGCCCCGTCTCCCTCCGCAAACTCCTTGGCAACACCCACACCGAGCCCGCCGTCATCTGCATGTTCCTCGCCATGCTCGAGCTCGTCCGCCTCGGGGCCATCCTCCTTCACCAGCCGGACCTCGCCGCCGACATCCTCATCAAGAAGTCCGAAGCCTTCGACCAGGTCTTTGAAGACCAGGGAAACGCCCGCGACGACTGGCGCTAGGGCAGAGCGAGTAAACTTGCTTTTGCAAAAGGAGACGGCTATGGATTGCTCCGGCCGCCCGCCGCGTTCGCGACGCCGTGGCGCGATCGCAGGAGCTACGAGCTGCTGACCCTCAAAGCTCGGCTGAAGTAGCTGGAATCCCCGCTCCCAGACCTTCCATAACCCCGCGCACACATCCAATTGCCTGAACGCCACCTCAACCCGCAAAGGCTCCCGCATGAAATACAACACCCTCGCCCACACCGGCCTCCTCGTCTCCGAAATCTGCCTCCGCTGTCCGGGGAGGCAGTGATTCCATGACTCTCTTCCCCCGGGCGCCGGCCCTCTCTGCCATCGTTCTAGCACTTTGCATCGCGCCGCCTCCCTCCGCTCTCGCACAGGGAGCCCCGCCTCCATCAGCAGGCTCGGGGCTGGCCGACCTGCCCGCCTGCACCCTGCATGGCAACACCTACACCTGCAGCCAACCCGCCCTCCACCAGGCGCTCGCCTCCGCCCACACCGTCGCCATCGTCTCGCAACCCGCCAACCACGCCTCCGACGCCGCCCTCGCGTCACTGGTCAAATCGCTCGACAAGACCGTCGCCACCGGAACCGGCGAGGATGCCGCCGACCTCACCATCCGCCTCACCCCCATAGAGCCCGCCGGCGTCAGCGTCGGCATGGGTACCGTCGATCTCGCCATGCTCAACCTCTTCGTCGCCACCCCCGGCAACCTCACCGCAAAGCTCCTCTGGTCCGAGACGTACAACGGCAATCCCGATATGCCGTGGGCTTCCGTCGCCCGCGCCCTTACCCGCCAGTTCAAATCCCGGCTCGGCCTCAAGTAGCCCTGTACCGGTCAGCCCAGGACTGGCATCTGCAAGCCGCCGCGTCCACCCCATCCGCGACCCGTCTCGCCTCTCGTCCCAACCTGCAGCGCCTACCGCCGCTTCGCCCCATCCACCGCATCGCGCATCGCAAAGTAAGCCGGCTTCGCCCGGTAGGTCCCGTTCTCATCCACCAGAAACGGCAGCGGCCGCTGCATCCGCTGTGGGTGCTTCACTCGCGATTTCTCGCCTTGCAGCCAGCTCTGCCCATCCGCCAATCCCCACGTCAGCACCGCCGTCACTGACCTCTCCTGCAACATCTGCGCTAGGTAGTGCCCGTACACCGTCGCAACATCCCTGTCCTGCTGCAGCGCCTCCTCATCCGGCAGGCTGTCATCATCCACATCGAGTTCGGTGACAAATACCTGCAAACCCATCTTCCGCGCCTTTCCCGCGAACTCCCGTATCCCCTCCCCCAGCTTCGCAATGTTCGCCGTCTTCAGGTGCGACTGCACCCCCACCGCGTCCACCAGCGGCCTCCCGCCCGGTCCCTTCGTCTCCCGCAACCGCTTCAGCAACGCCATTACCGCCGCCCGCTTGCCCTGCTCCTCCGGCTCGTCGTACTCGATCCCGTACTCGTTGTACGTCAGCAGGGCTCCCGGATCCGCTGCCCGCGCTGCCCGAAACGCAACCTCCAGATACGCCGGTCCCAGCAGCTCATACCACGGCGAGCTCGATCGCATCCCATCCGGCCGCCCATCCTTCATCCACACCGCCTCGTTCACCACGTCCCAGCTATGGATCCGTCCCTTGTATCTGCCCGCGACCGTCGCAATATGATCCGTCAACACCTTTGCCGCGTTCTCCTTCGTCACCGCGCCCGCGAACCACGCCGGAAGCTGCTCGTGCCAGCACAGATTATGTCCCCGCACCTGCATCCCATGCTGCTCGGCAAAGCTCACCAGCTCATCCGCCTCGTCGAACTTGAACGTCTCCGCCGTCGGCCGCAGCGCCGCCCACTTCATGCAGTTCTCCCCCACCACCATGTTGTATTGCTCCGCCAGCACCCGCCGGTACGTCTCGTCACCGCGCAGCAGAGCCATATTCACCGCCGCTCCCACCGGCAGCCGCTTCGCCTCCGCATGTTCCTTCAACGACCCCGCCCCGACACCCGTCTTCTCGGATCCCGGGGTCCCCGCCGCCTGTCCCAGGCACGGCATCGCCGCAGCCGTCACCATCCCAACTCCTGCCATCGCACCCCGTTTCACCCACTCCCTGCGCGTTATCCCTGCCATCATCGACCGTGTCTCCTCCCCCAATCCTAGCCGCCGTTGTTATCCTTTGAAGGGACCTGCCACATCCAGGCGCCGGGAAGGACACCGTTAGGCCGCGCTCCACCACTCGCCGCATCGACGAACCGCAGGCAAATCCATCGGCGGCGTTGGAGCGCAGCGGCTTCAGTCCACCGTTGCCTCCTAGCCGGAAAGCCAACCATGAGCCTCAAAGCCAAGATCGAAGCCGTTATCTATGCCGCGGAAGAGCCCGTCACCCTGGCCCAGCTCGTCGGCCTCCTCGGCCATGAAGCTCAGACCGAGCTCGACCGCATCGCCTCTGTCGGGCAGACGCTCTCGCTCTACACTGCATTCGATGGAGACGATCTCCCTCTCTCCGCCAATCCGGACGATCTCAATGGGGAAATCTTCGCCGCGGTCGACCCTCTCTCCGATCCTGGCGACTTGCCCCAAGACTTCCTCGGCTCACAGTACTCCCTCGGTTCACAAGACACCCTCGGTTCACAAGACACTCTCGATCCACAAGACACTCTCGATCCACAAGACACTCTCGATCCACAAGACACTCTCGATCCACAGGACGCCCTCGATCCAATCGCTTCATCGCCTGGGCAGACCTCATCCAATCCCGACGCAGCTCTTCCCGCGTTCCACCCCGACCTGCCCCCCGACCTGCCGCCAGACCCGCCGCCAGCCCCGCTCCCGGCAGATCTCAGGCCCGGGACACCGCCGGACGCTGGCGATCCTGCGGCGGCGGCCTCCGCGGAGCAGACGTCCAACCTCAAACATCTCGCGCGCAACGAAAGGGAGCGGGCCCGGGCTCTCCGCGACTTCCTGCGCTCCCTTCTCGACGAACTCATCCGCGACTACGCCACCTCCGATCGGGGGCTCGAGATCCGCGAGGTCGCCGGCGGCTTCCGCCTGTCCACCAAGCCCGAATACCATGACGCGGTCCGCGGCTTCGTCAAAGCCCTCAAACCGCCCCTCAAGCTCTCTCTTCAAGCCCTCGAAACCCTCGCCGTCGTCGCCTACAAACAACCCGTCACCGCACCCGAGATCTCGGAAATCCGTGGCGTCGACTCCGGCGGCGTCCTCGGTTCCCTCATGGCCCGCAAGCTCATCACCACCGCCGGCCGGAAACACGTGATCGGTCGCCCGATCCTGTACAAAACCACAAAAGATTTCCTCCTGCGCTTCGGCCTGAAAGACATCAACGAGCTTCCCAGCATCGAAGAGTTCGAGAAGATGGCCGGCGAACTCGCCGACAACGAGCCCGTCAGCAAACCTTTTCAGGAAGAGATCCCCATGCCCCCAGAGAACCCCCATACCGATCCCGAACTCGCCCGCGGTGAGGAGTTCACCGAAACTTCCATCACCGGGGCCAACCTCGAACAAGAGAGAGGCTCCGTAGAACCCCAGGCCGACGGCGACGGCGCCACCGTCGAAACCGTCACCCCCGACGGCCGCCTCTCCGGCATCTCACCGCCGCCCGATCCTGCAGGCGATACCAACACCTCCGCCCAGGAGGCCGGCATCCAGGGCAGCCAACGCAACAACGAATCGCAGGAGTAGCCGACATCATGGCCGACCAGACCCTCACCCCCAATGCCCCCAACCCGCTAGATCCTCGCGACTCGCCCGACAATCCCGAGACCAATCAGCCCGACACCGTCGCCACCGCCGAAGGCGATAACGAATACGCCCCCGGTCAGCCCCTCAAACCAGCTCCCGAAGGCCTCCAGCGCACCCCCGCCATCGACACCAACAAGCTCTAACTCGATTTTTCACTTGATCCAGGTCAACCTCAGCAGCAAAGTTACTCACCATCTCGTCTAAACAACATCGCTTCTTGCGTTGTCTCCCCAAGGAGAGACCCCAGACATGGCTCCCGATTTCCTTACCCCCGCTCGCGTCCCCTCGCGCTACTCCAACGGCGCACCGGTCCGTAGACCCATCGAGGTCCAGGCCGGCGTCACCTCCACCCTGCTCCCGCAAGTGCTGGGCATCGCCTCGCTCGGCTTTATCGCCTCCGCGCTCGGCGTTTACATCGCTCCTCCGTTCTTCGGCTCCGGCATGCTCTGGCTCTGCATCATCGCCAGCTTCGCCCTCATCTTCGCCGTCCGCGCCGCCCGCGCCACGCCGCTGCTCTCCTTCGGCCTCTTTCTCGCGCTCGCCGTCGTCCTCGGCTTCGAGATCAGCCCATGGATCCGCCTGCTCGCCGGGACCGGACACTCGGGCGCCATCTTCAACGCCGCCATCACCACCGGCGTCGGCATGGGCGTCCTCGGCATCGGAGCCCAGTTCGTCCACTTCAACTACCGCCGCGTCGCCGGGATCGCCGCCGGAGCCCTTCTCGCGCTCGTCATAGTCGGCATCCTCTCCCTCTTCTTCCATTTCATCCAGCCCACCGTCTACTCCTGGCTCACCCTGGTCATCTTCAGCGTGCTGGTCGTGGTCGACTTCATGCGAATCCGCGCCGGCGGTGACGGCCAAACCCCCGTCGAGCTCGCCCTCGGAATCTATCTTGACGGCCTCAATATCTTCCTCGCCCTCACCCGCCTTTTCAGCGGCAGGCGCGACTAGCTTCAACCGCGAGGCCCCGCGTCCGAGATCCCGCGTTGGCCCCGCGTCTTCGATCCAGCGCGGGTCATAATAGAAGCATGGCTGTTCCCCCCAAAGCTCCCGCCCCTCAGGACAGTCCCAAGGGCGGCGATCGCCTCCAGAAGATCCTCGCCCAGGCCGGCATCGCCTCCCGCCGAAAGGCCGAAGAGATCATCCTGGAGGGCCGCGTCCAGGTCAACGGTCAGACCGTCACCGAGCTCGGCACCAAAGCCGATCCGCACAAGGACCACATCCGCGTCGACGGCAAGCTCCTCCAGGGGCCCGAACCGCAGCGCTACTTCATGCTCAACAAGCCGCGCGGCTTCGTCACCACCCTCGTCGATCCCCAAAAACGTCCCACCGTCGCCGATCTCCTCAGTCAGCAGAAGTCGGGTCCCCACCTCAAACTTCCTCGCCTCTACCCCGTCGGCCGCCTCGATTACCTCTCCGAGGGCCTGCTCCTGATGACCAACGACGGCGACCTCGCCAACGCCCTCTCGAAAGCCTCCGCCGGTGTCCTCAAAACCTACCTCGTCAAAGTCTCGGGCGTCCCCACGCCTGAAGCCGTCGACCAGCTCCGCCGCGGCGTCATGATCGATCGCGGCCGCCTGGACGAGATCCGTGCCGGCCGCCGCGATCGCATCGTCACCGCCCCCGCGCAGATCGTGGAGGTTCGCGGCGGCGATAACCCTTGGTTCCAGGTCACCCTCACCGAGGGTCGCAACCGGCAGCTCCGCAAGATGTTCGAGGAGATCGGTCACCACGTTGAAAAAATCCGCCGCATCGCCTACGGAGCCCTCCAGCTCGACGTCGAGCCCGGCAGCTTTCGCGAACTGACCCCCGGCGAGGTCACCGCCCTCGACCGCGCCGCTAAAGGAAAAAGAGTCGAGCGCAAACGCCAGCTTCCCGAAGCCGCCCAGCTCAAAAAACCCGTTCCCCCCAGGGCCAACCGCCGCCGCCCCAACGTCCGCCGCTCCTCGTAGCCTGGCCAGCAGCCACTCCAGCCCCCTCCGCAACTTCCCCGCTCACAAGGGCAGCTCATTACCGCGGTGAAGCCGGGGTAGCTCCTTCCGCCGTGAAGCCTAAGTGGTTTCATACGCGGTGAAGCCTGGGCAGTTATCCAGGTTGGCCCCATGACAATCCCACACCATCCAGCAGAGATCCTTACGTGAGGTTCCGCCCCTCTCTGCCCCTCCGATTACATCTCGAAGCAGCACGCATCTACAACATCCTAATCGGTTTGCACCATCCCACAAAGGTCCACCCCGGTCACGTATCAGCCTGTCCCACTGCCCTCTTCAGGGCACCCCTTCCCCATATCAGGCCATTTCTTCCCCAAACGGGGCTCACTAAGGTGAAGTCACGGCGCACCCCGGACAACAAAAACGGTGGCCCTTAGAGGAGAAGTTGAAGTTATGGTCAAGTTCACACTGTCAGCACTTTTGTTTGCTACCGCCGTCGCGGGCGCCCAAACGGTCACTGTAGGCAGCACCACCTCCACCCAGAACGGCACCACCACCACCATTACCGTACCCGTCTCCGTAGCCGTGCCAGCGGCCAGCACTCTCGCCTCTGCCACCATGGCCTCGCTCCGGGTCGAAGCTGGCGACGGCAACGGTGGTCCAACCAACCAGACGCTCGGAACCTCCTTCAAGACCATTGCTCTCCCGCGGGTCGTCACCGATACCGCCTCCGGCTGGAACGCCAGCGCGAATACTTACACCATCCCGGTCACCGGCACCTACCTCATCATCTCCAACCTGCGCCTCGCCGATGCTGCGCCTGCAGGCATCAGCTACGGCCAGGGAGCCAACACCAGCAACGTCGACAATCCCTCCTTCCTCTGGAGCACCACCTCTGGTCCGCGCAACGGCTTCATCAACGTACGGACCATGCAGCTCTCGGCCGGACAGACCGTCGACCTCTTCGCCTATGCCGACTCCACCACCCCAGTCGGCCTCTCATCCGCCGCGCTTAGCATCCAGCAGCTCAACTAAGAGGCCCGACCATGAAGCTTGCCTTGGCGTTGCTCCTGCTCGCTGCGCCGCTCGTTGCGCAAACCCCCACCGAACAGAAGATTGTCTTCAACGTGGTCGTCACGCTTGTGAAAGCTGGCGCCCCATCTCCAACCCCCACACCAGCCCCGGCCCCGGCTCCAGTACCAATTCCAGTTCCAGTTCCAACCCCGGCCCCAGTACCCGTTGCTCCCGCCCCGACGCCAACACCTTCACCGGCTCCCGGTGGCTGTGTCAACTCCTACCCCGACGCCGCCAGCTCCATGAACGACGTCTCGAACTCCCTGCTTCAAGCGCAGCAGCTCTATTCCACTGCACTCGCTCAGGGAGCCATCAGCACGCAAGCCTTCACCACCGGCATCCACACACTGGCCGTTGTAAGGCTCGATAACGGCGATGTTCGCGACCTGATACGTGTCGCTGGACCCTCCGCCATGATCGCGCAGAACATCACTTTTGTGTCCGCAGAGATCGGCACCTTGCCCGGGCTGCTCGGAAAAACGAAGCCGCTCAGCGATAGCCTCTCCTCCATGGTTGCATCCATGCAGGCAAGCCTCGGGACAGCCAGAAACCTGGTTACTACGAGCACCTGCGCACAAGCCGTACCCTGATCCCCTCTCCTCGGTCTGTCTCAACATCCGGAGCCCTCGCATCGCGAGGCTCCGGATGTTGTTTAAGGGCGACGATCAATCCATCGAGGTAGCGTGGAACCTGTTCCGGGGTACTTGCCGCTTGACGTTTCGCCGCTTGACGGCCAGAATTGCTGCGCCGTTCACAAGCTCTCGATGACCTTCACCAGCCTCGCGCATCCAATAGAAGGTACGCAGGACGCGGCAAAGCAAAGGAGTACCGGACAGTGGCAACAGAGAAAGCAACATTTGGCGCAGGATGCTTTTGGGGCGTTGAGGCCCGTTTCGCGGAGATGAACGGTGTCCTTGACACTGCGGTCGGGTACGAGGGAGGCACGCTCAACCACCCCACCTACAAGGAAGTCTGTACCGATCGGTCTGGTCATGCGGAGGTCGTCCAGATCACTTTCGACCCAGCCCGGGTCTCTTACGAAACTCTCCTGGACGCGTTCTTCGCTCTCCATGACCCCACGCAGCTCAATCGCCAAGGCCCCGACTGGGGGACCCAGTACCGCTCGGTCGTCTTCGCCGAGACCGACGAGCAGACCGCACAGGCCAATGCCAAGATCGCTGAACTTAACGCCTCCGGCACCTTTCGCAAGCCCATCGCAACCCAGGTCGTACCCGCCCAGACCTTCTGGAAAGCAGAGGAGTATCACCAGAAATACCTCGAGAAGCGCGGCATGGTGAGCTGCCACATCTGAGTCTGCCGACGGAATTATTTCGACGCATGGCGCCATCCGAGGCTGTTACGAAACTCCATGGGGGCGAGACTTTTAGCTGGTTGCTAGCAAGAAACCGACTTATCAGGACTCCCCACCAGGCCCGTGCCCCTAGGCACGGTGCCATCAAAAAAGCCCAACCGGCTGGGTGCTCCGGTTTGTTCTGGCTAAGTGCAAGGACCGGGGAGGTTCCTGCAAAAGCACGAAAGCCACGGTGCGTCGCCGGCTATGGGGCGGCAGCGATCAACTAGCTATTAGAAGACGGGTTCCTCAACTCAATGGTGGACCGAGGATTTCAACACCGTGCGCGGCGTTCAGCTCTGCGAGCAACGCGAAATCCGGGGCCTTTCCGCCTTCCATCGTCGCGGACATCTCTTCAAACAGCCGCTCCATTCCTGCCGGTGCCACAGTGATGAGGAGATTCACTACGCTCGGAGTGAAGTTCTGGTAGGCGTGTGTGGTGCCGCGCGGCAAGTAGACGGTGGTGCCCGCCGGGGCTTTGGTCCTTGTTCCCGCTACTTCGAACTCCAGCTCTCCGTCGAGCACATAGAACAACTCGTCCTCACGGGAATGCCGGTGCAGGGGTGGGCCGGACATGGGCGGGGCGCTCAAATAGAACGTAGCGAACGCTCCTCCTGTTTCCGCGGCGCCGACCTTCACCAGTGTCGTTTCACCGACTACGTCCAGAGGCTTCACAGTGCGCCCTTCGTCAATCGCGACAAATAACCCTTCCATAAGCGACGACATAGTGTTCCTTTCGGTTCTCGTGCTTGAACAGCGAAGTGAAGGTGCTGAAGATGTATTTAGAAGCTTCAGTAGAGCATAGTACCGCTGTGGACCTCTGTCTTGGCTCACCGGCCAGCAGGCCCCGTCGGACCCAAACCGTCCGTCGTCCTCCCTCGCCAGAGATCGATCAGCATAGCGGCATTTCGCAGCACGCCGCTGCGAAAGAACCCGCACCGCAACGTGATTGCCACCCGTTCCAGCCTGCTCTCGCTCCGGCCGCTCCGCAGGTACTGCTCTACCAGCCTCCTCTTGTCGCTAGGCATCTCCGCCCCATGCAGCTTCAGCAGCGCCTCCGCCTGTTGCTCGCTGCGCCATCGCTCCATGCGTCGGCTCCGATCATCTTCCGCCCGCGCGGCAATTCCCCTCAGCGACCCGTCTTGGTCCAAAGCTCCGATCGCATTGCTCTCATGCTGCCGGTACAACACCGTTCTGTCTCGTACTGCCTCCGCAGCCCCAAGCGCCGCGCCCAGCAGCCCCATCCAGCGATCGTGCATGGTCGCCTGCTCTGGCATTCGCCGCGCCAGATCCAGCATCCGCCGGTTCACCATGGCTGTGCATCCGGTGACAACATTCTGGCCCAGCAGCCGCTCCAGGCGGTCAACGCTCTCGGGCCGAATCCCCGCCCCGGCCCACATCGACTCCTGAATCGTCCGCAACTCCTCATCCACCACGGCGAGATCCGTGAACACCAGCAATGGAGTCTGCCTTCCATGCTCGGATTCCAGGCGTCCCATCGCCTCCACCGTCAAGCGCACCTTGTCCGGCAGCCATACATCGTCCTGGTCCGCGAAGCAGGCGTAGTCCGCCGTTGCCTCCCCCATCAATCGAGCGAAGTTCCCCTTCGCGCCTCCCGTCGGCTCGCTCGCCGGGAGCACCCGAAACCGGCCCGCCTCGCGCTCCGCATACTCCTCCAGAATCTTGCGAGTGCCATCCACGGATCCGTCGTCGCGCGCCAAGATCCGCAGCGCGGGATAGCTCTGCGCCAGGATCGACTCGATCTGCTCCCGCAGGAAGCGCTCGCCGTTGTACGTGGCCAGCAGGACCTCGACCTCATCCTCCCGCCTCAGGGTGCTCACCGCCGCATCGCCGACTTCAGCATGCGCCACGACTGGCCTCCGTTCTTTCCCCGCAACACTCGACCCAGCACCGCCCGCAGCAGCCGAAATCTCCACATCCGCCGCTCAGCTCCCGACCCGTACCTCGCATAAAACCGGTACTCGGCATCCAGCACACTCGCCTGCCGCTGCACAGAGATAGCATGCTCCCCCCTCTGATCGTTCCCGGCCTGATCCTTCCCGGCCTGATCGTTCCCCGTCTGGTCGTTTGAAGAGAGCTCATGCTCCAACTCCGACCGCAGCACCAGCAGCTTGCCCCCGCGCCGCTGCAAACCCGTAAACGTAGCATGGTCCAGATAGTCCAGGGGAAACTCCTCCGGAAAGCCGCCGATCTCACGAATGGCGCTCACACGGATCACCGCCCCCGAGTTGAACGCATGCAAGCTCCCCCCTGCCACCCCCTGATACTCTGCCCGGACGGCGCGCGCCGGACCGTATCTCGGCGGTTGGATCGGCGAGCAGATCACGCCTCCCTGGATCAGCTTCGGAACCATCGCCACAACCCCTTGATCTCTCCCGAGCGCCTCCGCGGCCCCGAGCGCCTCCCCGGTCTCGATCGCCTCCGCAGTCTCAAGGACCTCGTGGAGGTACTCCTCCGTCACCGTCGTGTCCTGATCCAGCAGCATCAGCCACGCCACTCCCTTCTCCACCGCTCTCCGCAGCGCCTGGTTGTAGCATCGCGCCAGCCCCGGATTCGTCACGTCGCGCACATACCCGCCCGCGATCCAGGCCGGCGCCGGCTGTTCGTACGGACTGTTATCGCAGATCATCAGATCGAGCGTCTCAGCCCCGATCCGGCCCTCAACCAAAAGCCTCCGCAGCGCGGCCACCGACTGGCTCTGCTCGGCCGTGCGCTTGTAAAGCACCGCGACCGCCAGAATGCGTTTCCGGGCCCCCACCTACTCCCCGTCCCCGGCACGCGGATCGGTCCGCTTCGCCGCGTCCATGTCGAACAGATACCAGAGGATCGCCAGGTTTTGCCGCAATCCGACCAGGAAAAAACCACCCCGAAGCAACGTAAATACCCGTGTCCAACGACTCCTGCTCTGCTCGCAACGCACATAATCCCGCAGAATAGCGGCTTTTTCCTCCGGCAGCCTGCTCCCAAACACCCGCAGCATCGCCTCCGCCTGCCTCTCCCCCCACTCCCATTGCTCGCGCCGCTTCTCGTGATATCGCCATCGTGGAACCATATTCGGCTTCTGGTGTTCCACCGCGCCAACCACATTCCTTCCATGCTGCCGATAGAGAACCGTCGCGTCCTTCAGATAGTCTGCCTGGCCGAAGGCGCATGCCATAAGGGCGATCCACCAGTCATGCATATAGGAGTCCCGCGGCACAGCCGAGGCCAGCTCCGCGAGCGGCTGGTTCATAAGAGCGGTGCAGCCAGTCACCACATTCTGTGTAAGCAGTCGCGGGAAACGATGGATATTCTCCGGAGTAATCCCCTGGTGCTTCCAGAACGAACCGTGAAGTCGCTCAAGCTTATCGTTCACCACCTCCAAATCGCTGAAAATGAGCAGTGGAATATCTCTGCCGTATTTCAACTCCAGCCCGCGCATCCGCTCCATGCTCTTGGTCACCTTATCTGCCTTCCACACATCATCCTGATCGGCGCAGCACAGATACGGTGCGGTTGAACTTCGAAGCAGAAGCACAAAATTCCCCTTCGCGCTTCCGGTCGCGACGCCCATCGGCAGCAGTTCGAAGCGTTCCGGATACGTCTCGACGTACCGCTCCAGTATGGCTCGCGTGCCATCCGTCGACCCGTCGTCTCTGGCGAGAATCCGCAAGCAGGCATAATCCTGAGCCAGAATCGACTCAACCTGCTCGGCCAGAAAACGTGCTCCGTTATGCGTCGCCAGCAATACCTGGACTTCGTCACCTGCGGTGTTCAAAAAACAGATCCTCTCGTCCTCTCAACCTTCAACGGCATCGCGCGCGCTCGCCCGGTGATCTGGATGCCTGCGGCCCAGCGCCGTTCCGAACAGCCGGAGAGCGTACGCGTACCGCCCCTGTTTCACGGCTCCCAAAGCCATACGCACCATCTGTAACCGATGGAGATTGCGCTCTCTTCGAGTTCCGTAACGCTTGTAGAAGTCCGACGCGGCTTCCAACGTGTTCCACTGCCGCCAGCGAAGAGATGTGCCATCCTTCTCGGCCAAACTCTGCGAAGAGAGCTCATGTTGAAGAACCGTATCCATCACGAAGATCTTGCCCCCGTCTCGCTGCAGCAAATGAAACGTGGCGTGGTCAAGGTAGTCCAACCAGAAGTGCTCCGGAAAACCTCCGATCGCCTCAAGCCGGCTTACTCGCAGCAATGCGCCCGAGTTGAACACCCGAAGCGGCACACTCAGTATCCCAGCGAGACTTGCATCCACCCGAAAAGATGCATTGGCGTACTGCGGCACATGCGGAGAGAGGAGGTGAGATCCCTGCATGAGCTTCGGCACAATCGCCACCACTTCGTCGCGCTTCTCTAGGGCCGCTGCACACTCCATCGCCTCCCGCAGATACGAGCCGTTCAACCTTGTGTCCTGGTCAAGGAGCATGAGCCAAGCAGCCCCGGTCTCCAACGCGCGGTTAAGTGCCAGGTTGTACCGTTTGGCGAGCCCCTCGTTCTTGCCATCATGCACATACAGACCTGAAAAGCCGAGGGGACGCGAATGCAAATTGGGCGAGTTGTCGCAGACCATCAAATCAATTGCGTCCTGTATCGATGCATCGGAGTCCAGGGCCACGCGCACGCCCTGAAAGGCAGGACTCCCCTCCGCAGTTATCTTGTACAGCACCACGACCGCCAGAATGCTCTTACCACCCATTCGCTCGGCCGTCCTCCGTCCCGACGGGGGAGCCAGTCAACCGCACCGCTGCCTGGATGTCGCACTGGGCCGCTCCGGGATCACCTTCTATCAACGCACGAACAAATATCAACGCGGGAGCAACCCAACCGCCCAGCATCTCCGTAACTCGACCCACAAGGAACAATGTGCGATCCAGCTCAACACGGGAGAGGCGAGAACCGGGCTTGAAGTTGTCAGGCGCAGTAGTCGAAAAAAGCACGAAAGCTCCGAAGAACAAGTTCATTCTACGTCCCGTCGATCGCACAGCACAGGTCCGGTGATCACGCCCATACATGCGGCAGCGAGTCGGTGCACCCTGGCAGCTCGTGATCGCAGAGAACGAACGAACGAGCGCGCCGTCGTCTAGCGCCCCACCCATCGATAGAAGTTGCAGAGATCGTCCGGACTGGCAACCAGGTCCGCCGCCGCATCCTCCTCGCTCATCGGAATGGATCCGCTCCAGAGTCGCTCGAAGCCGCGATGCTCCTCAAACGCCTCGGCGGATTCGGGGTTGAAATACACAACGTCCAGCATGCCCACGCGGTCCTTGAAACTCGCCTCAATGCGCTCCAGCAATCGATCCACGACAGGCTTTGCAAATGGATTGAAGAGGTATACAAGACACGGTCCGGCGGGAAACTGAAACTCTGTCGCGTCCCCACATACGATGCGTGCCGAGACCTTGCTCTTTCCAGCGGCCCTCCAGGCCTCCAGGTTTTGCTCTGCGATACGTGCGAGCTCCGGGTTCAACTCCACCCCCACCACCTCCATCACCGGCAACTCGGTCGCCATCAACAGCGCTCGCCCCTTGCCGCACCCCAGATCGATAAAGGTGTACTTTTCCATTGCCTCTGCGGGCGGCAGCGCCCTCCAGAGATCGATGGCTCCCCTGAATCGCGAGGGGGACATCCCGTAGTACGCCGTGTTGTACACATCATGCGCATGCCCGGCCGCCAAATCCGCCCCTCCAATCAGCCCGCTTGTATCCAGCCCATGCTGCAGATCGAAGGGATGGATCTGCGGCTTGCTGTCCTGCTTCGCGTTGACTCGGCCCAGGGCAAACCGTACCGTGCCGATCAGGCCCCGCTGAGCAAAGGACCACCGAAGCTTGCGGAGGACTGTAGTGGCGTTCGGCATGGGGAATCTCCGTTACAGCAGTTGCCACCGGATGGACGGATCGGCCACCGTTTGCAGCAGAAAGTTCTTCTGGCCGTGCTTGCTGCGTGCAAACGCGCGCATTAGGCGTACTCGCCAGGAGGAGCGGAGCGCAATAATATCTACCGCCTTTTCGGTCAGCAGCGAATGCCGCATCGTATGAGGTGTTCCGCCTTCAAAATAAAGCCTCTCTGTTCCAAGAGTCACCTCATTCTCGAGGAAGTAGGATCGCATCGCCGTCCCCAGCGAGAGCCGGTCCAGCCCGGCGCGGTTCACCTGCCAGTCGACCTCCGTCCACCCATGGTGCCGGCGTCCACCCATCAAGCTCAACCAACGGCCGTCCGCGGCGCGCATACCCACACAAAAGCTGTCCTTGATCCTGGAAAGGTCGTCATAACGCCGAAGCATCGCCCGCTCCTCGACGGGATGGGTCGAAACTCGGTTCAGCTCGGAAAATTCGCTCTTGGACATCACCCCGCGAATCTCCGGAAAGAAACGGCAGCCCAACTCGACCTCGGTGCGCCGCCGGTAATACCTGAGGTTCCGCCGCGTATGCTTGCCCAGCTTCGCCAGCGTGGCATCGAAGCTTGACCCAAGGCCGAGATAGGTGCTCATGTTTCGCACTTGGGAGCCCCAAAGGATCCCGTTACGCGCTACGATTCGCGCGATCTGGTCATCCTGCGGCTGCGGATCGACCTCTTTGTAGCTCAGCAGTGCCGCCTGTGCTCCGTTGCGCATCAGGTGTTCGCACACGTGGATGGTCAGCGCCGAACGCTGGGCGGGAGGGGCAATCACCGTCCTGCTCCCGGATCCGTCATCGGTCACAAAGACCTTCGTAGGGCAACCGAAGATCTCGTACTCGTACACCACGGCGGCGCCCAGCAGATCTTTGGCCTGGAGGGCAAACGGATCCGCTTCAGCCTGCCCTGTGGCGAGGATGAGGTATGGCATCTTGTTCTCGTTCATTGTGGAATTGAGAAAAAGCGCAATATGGTCCATCGCTCCGGTCTGCTCACAGCGCGCGCTCAACGTAACCAGTACCGCATGGAGGCGCAGGACACTTTCCTTGCCCCTCAGGATATGCAAACCCAGCTTCCCGTCCGCCGACCAGGAAGGGGAGCTCACCGTGAGGTTATCCTGACTGTAGGTCCGGCCCATTAACGCAAGTCTCGCATGAAAGTTTCTCTCGGCGGCAAATCGGGAAGCTCCCCTCCCACTCTTCCTGAGAGCAGAACGCCCCATTGGTAACCACTTCTCCCGAAGTGGCACTCTCGATCCAACTCCGCCCGTTACTCCTGCCCCCCGTTGCTCCTTGCTTGCGTTGCTCCCTGCTTGCATTGCTCCCTGCTTGCATTGCTCCCTGCTTGCATTGCTCCCTGCTTGCATTGCTCCAATGTCGCGGGCTTTAGCCCTGCGGTATGCTCTTCTGCAATCCCACGTGCGCATGCAGCTTGGCGCATCTACCCCATCCACCCGCGTAAAATAGAAATAGCCCAAAGTAGATTCAGCCGAACCAGATCTGACGGCCGGCAGAAGTCCAGGCCTAAGCTCAATATTTCGAAGACTTTGGCCGTAAAGTACCCGGGGGAGGGGTACCCCGATTCACTGGAAGCGGCAAAGTTTCAACCCATATACATCCCGCCATTGACGTCCAGGGTGTGCCCGGTAATGTAAGAAGCTTCCTCGGAAGCCAAATAAGCGACGGCATAGGCGATATCGGAATCGGTTCCGGCACGCCCCAGCGGAACGACTGCGGTCATCGCCGTCTTCTGCTCTGCGGTCAGCACCGCCGTCATCGCCGTGTCGATGTACCCGGGAGCGACGGCGTTGACGGTCACGGATCGGCTCGCCAGTTCCCGCGCCAGGCTCTTTGTTAGGCCGATCAGCCCCGCCTTCGAGGCCGCATAGTTCGCCTGTCCGGCCTGCCCGGTCTCGCCCACGACCGAGGTGATATTGATGATCCGTCCCCATCGGTTCTTCAACATCGACGGCATCGCTGCCTGCGCCATGAGGAAAGCTCCGGTCAAATTGGTCAGGAGGACGTCATCCCAGTCCGCCCGCTTCATTCGCATCGAGAGTCCATCCCGGGTGACGCCAGCGTTATTGACAAGAATCTCGATCTTCCCGAAGCGCTCAACCACCGCCTTGCCGCACGCCTTCACAGACTCTCCGTCAGACACGTCAAGGGCAAAGACTTCGGACGTACCTCCCCCCTGCCGAATGGTCTCCGCCAACTCCTGCAGCCGATCGAGGTTGCGCGCCGCCACCGCCAAAAACGCCCCGCGCTGCGCAAGCTCCAGGGCACATGCTCGCCCAATCCCCTGGGAGGCCCCGGTCACCAGAGCGATCCGTCCCGTCAATGTGCTCATAATCCTCGATCCCTGAATATGAAGGGATTATAGAAGCCTTGAACAAGGGCCCAAAAAACTGGTTGGCAGTAAAAGAGAGCGGATCACGTATTCTGACTTTTCATGCCCCCCATTGACCAGAATCCAGCCGCTAGAGCCCATGCCCACAATCATCCCCAGCCAGATCCGGCCACAGATGTTTACGCAATCCACGGAGCCGACCCGGAGATTCTGGCTTATGCGATGGCAAAGTACTCCCGCTCCACCCTTTCCATGCGCGATTCCCTCGCCGAAATCAGCTCGCAACGCGCTGAGCAGTTTCTGAATACCTTCTACTTCCAGTATGGCCACCGCTCCATCGCCGATCTCGCCCACATCCCCTTTGCGATCGAGCGTCTGAGCCTCCTTGCCGCTATCGAACTTGTCGACGAGCAGCGTTGGGATGGCCAGGAGCGCTCGACCCGTTACCAGAACTTCAGGAACTCGGGCTGGTTCACGCCGGATTTCGGCCCACAAACCGCGGAATACACCCAAGCCATCAGAACTCTCTTCAGCGCTTATGAGCACACTGGGGCGAAGATGTTTGAGGCCCTTGAGGAGTCGGTCCCGCGACCGGAAGCGATGAAGCTCGAGACCTACGGACGTACTCTCCGGGCGCGCGCTTTCGACGTCGCTCGCTATCTCCTCCCCTTAGCGACCAACACTTCTCTCGGCCAGATCGTCAGTGCCCGTACACTCGAGGCGCAGATCTCACGGCTTCTCTCCAGCCCCTTCCCAGAGGTCCAGAGCCTGGCGGAGAGGCTCCGCCAAGCCGCAGCCGAGCCCGCCTGGAATGTCGGGCATGAAGCCGCTCGCGACCTCATTGAGCGTATGGATACAAACTCGGATTCGGAGCTGCAGACGCACTTGCGGGATCTGTTGCTGCGGGAGGTAAAGAGTGCACCGACACTGGTGAAATATGCGATTCGCGCGCCTTATCTAGTAGATACTGCTGCGGATCTGAGCCAGGCCGCGGATCTTCTGATGGACAATTGCTTTATGGATCCGGCACCCTTGGTCGATCTGCTGGATGATGATGAACCGATCGAGGTGGAACTTGCCACATCTCTCCTCTACCCGCATTGTCACTACTCGTACCGGCAGCTTCGGAGCCATGTCGCCGCGCTGACAGATCTGAAGCGCGACGAACTGATCGCTTTGGGCACAAGACATCGGATGCCCCACGATGAGCTTGTCCGCGGATTCCATGCGGGATCCAGATTCCGTTTTGACATCCTGATGGATATTGGTGGTTTTCGCGACCTTCACCGTCATCGCCGCTGTGTGCAATTGTTGCAGGGCTACACCGACCAGCATGGATATGACGACCCCATCTGCCCTGGCCAACCCACTCTCGGGGAAGCCGGGTTGGAGGCGGACTTCCGATCCAGTATGGACGCTGCTTACACCACCTTCCGCTCTCTCCAGTCTTCCAACGGATCTATCTCTGCCCAGTACATACTTCCGTTAGCGACGCGCCGCCGTGCCATGTTCAAGATGGATTTTGCGGAGGCTCTGTACATCTCGGAGCTCCGGTCCGGAGTAGCAGGTCATTTCAGCTATCGTCGGGTCGCATGGGAGATGTACCGGTCCATAGCGGAGCGTCATCCTGGCTTGGGAAAGCTGTTCCGGGTCGGCGATGTGACCCAGCCTGTGGACCTCCTACGTCGTTAGTGTTAGTTCGCCTTTTCTTTGCCACCAAAAAGTGCTAACATCCGCCTTGACCCACCCGGATGAGGAGATCTACATCGTGGCAGACGACCGTAATAAAGCAATAGAAACGGCACTTTCGCAGATCGAAAAACAGTTTGGCAAAGGTTCGGTCATGCGCCTCGGCTCCAAGGAGGCTATCGTTCCGATTGCCGTTATTTCCACAGGGTCAATCTCTTTCGATGCTGCCCTGGGGGTCGGCGGAGTTCCCCGGGGACGGGTTGTCGAGATCTTCGGACCGGAGTCGTCGGGCAAGACCACGATCACCCTCCAAATCATTGCTGAAGCCCAGAAGCAAGGAGGTCTCGCTGCCTTCGTCGATGCCGAGCACGCACTTGATCCTGCTTATGCTAAGAAGCTTGGGGTGGATGTCGACAATCTCCTTGTGAGCCAGCCAGATTATGGGGAGCAGGCTTTGGAGATCGTCGAGGCGCTGGTGAAGTCCGGAGCGATCGATGTCCTCGTGGTTGACTCGGTAGCTGCCCTCGTGCCCAAGGCTGAGCTCGATGGAGAGATGGGCGACTCGCATATGGGGCTGCAGGCGAGACTGATGAGCCAGGCATTGCGAAAGCTCACTGGAACGGTCTCGAAATCGCGTACTTGTCTTATCTTCATCAACCAGATAAGGGACAAAATCGGCGTCATGTTCGGAAACCCGGAGACAACGACGGGAGGCCGAGCGCTCAAATTTTACTCCTCGATGCGAATCGATATTCGCCGCATTGGTGCAGTGAAAGAAGGTGACGTGGTGGTGGGGTCGCGAACCAAGGTTAAGATTGTAAAAAACAAGGTCGCGGCGCCCTTTCGAGATGCCGAGTTTGACATTCTCTATGGTGAGGGCATATCGCGCGAGGGCGACGTTCTTGACTTGGCTGTGCTCCATACCGTCGTCGACAAAAGTGGCGCCTGGTACAGCTATCAGGGTGAGCGCATCGGCCAGGGCCGCGAAAATGTGCGCACTTTCCTAAAGGAAAATAGGGAAGTCTTCCTTCGCATTGACGGAGAGGTCCGCAAGAAGCTCAAGATTGGCGGCCAAATCGAGACGGCAGAGGTCCCTCCGGCTCCGGTCAACGGTGCTGTCATTGCACAGGAAGTGGTTCGGGCCCCTCGGAAGTAGCGGAATAGGGAGAGGGCGCGGTCAGGGCGTTGTCGGCCTTTGCCTACGTCATGGCCGTTTGGCGGTGGGGAATTTGAGGTGTGCCACTCGGATAGCGGCGCCAGTAGATCGCGACGTGCGGTAAGCAGATGTCAGGTAAATCGTTCCGGTCCCTAGTACCCGGAACGATTTATGTCGGCGTTGCATAGGTTGAAGGACGACCGTATGCTTCTGGTGCATGCATACCGTAAAAGCAATCTATCCGGGAACTTTCGATCCGTTGACAAACGGCCATCTTGACCTGATTGCGCGAGGAGCGAAGATTGTAGACGAACTTGTCGTCGCAATTTTGCGCAACAGTGATAAAGCTCCGCCACTGTTTAGTGTGGAGGAGCGGCAGGAGATGCTGACCGAAACTACCCGAGATTTCGATAACGTATCCGTGGACGTCTTCAACGGACTTTTAGTGGACTTCGCACGCCAACGTGGCGCCAAAGCGGTGCTTCGAGGGATACGAGCTATTAGCGACTACGAATATGAGTTTCAGATGGCGATGATGAATCGCAAACTAGATCCAGAGTTGGAAACGCTCTTCATGATGCCGGCCGAAAAGTACACCTACGTGAGTTCCCGGCTTATTAAGGGGGTCTTTCAACTCGGTGGCGATGTGTCAGCGTTGGTGCCGCCCTTAGTGGTTGAGCGCCTTCGTTCCAAGGTGCCATCTAAGCTGTGAGGAGATGCATTCGCGCTTTATCTCGTGTCCAAAATCTGACACACTGAATGTATGAGCATGACGGCAACAAAGGTTTTCGCCGATCGCATCGGCCGCATAGAAGTTTCCGCGACTATGGCCATCACCGCCGAGGCCCTGAGGTTGAAATCTCAGGGTGTCGATCTGGCTGACTTCGGGGCAGGCGAGCCCCACTTCGCGACACCCCGCCATATTAAAGATGCTGCGATCCAAGCGATTGAAAAGAACTTCACTCGCTATACCAACGTGGCGGGTGTGCCTGAGGTACGTGAGGCGATTGTCGACCGGCACGCCTGTGACTTTGGGTCGAACTACACACCTGAGGAGTGTATTTTTACGACGGGCGGCAAGCTGGCATTGTTCAATGCGGTGCAGGTTCTTGTGGATCACGGTGATGAGGTGATTCTGCCGGTGCCTTACTGGGTCTCGTTCAAGGACATCATTCAGTACGCGGGTGGAAAGCCTGTCTTTGTTCAGAGCAGCGAAGCTGAGAACTTTCGCGTGACTTCCGCGATGATTGAAGCTGCAATCACGGCTAAGACGCGTGCGATCATCCTGAACTCGCCATCAAATCCCTCCGGGGCGGTCGTCGCGCCAGAGGATCTTGAGGCCATCGTTCATCTTGCACACAAGCGTGGCATCTACGTGCTGCTCGACGAGTGCTACGTTTACCTGAACTACACCGGGCGCATTGTGAGCGGTGGATCCTTCACCGATTGCAAGGAACATATTGTCATCCTGGGCTCGTTGTCGAAGACCTACGCCATGACTGGGTGGCGTGCCGGGTTTGCTCTTGGACCCCGGCCGGTTATAGCGGCGATGGGCAAGCTGCAATCGCAGAGTACCTCCAACGCAGCAAGCATGGTGCAACAGGCGTCGATCGCGGCAGTGAGCGGGTCGCAGGAATGCGTAGCCGAGATGCGAGCCGATTACCTGAAGTTGCGCGATTCAGTCCTAGAGGGGTTCCGGTCCATCCCAGGGCTTACCTGCACCGTGCCCCAGGGTGCGTTCTACGTCTACCCGAACATACGAAGCTTCATTGGCAAGGGAGGAATCCGATCGGCGTCGGACCTTGCTGCGAAGCTGCTGAGCGAGGCTCATGTCGTCGTGGTGCCGGGGGAGGCGTTCGGGACGTCTGAACATATCCGTCTTTCGTATGCAGTTTCTCAAGACATAGTTGAGAAGGGCGTTACCCAAATCCGTGAGTACCTCGCTTCCTTATAGTTAGGCTTAGTTGTTTCCCATAAGATCAAAGACATGTCAACAGACCACCTTATCTCGGGACCTCGTTTTGTGCCCGTGATTCTTGCGGGCGGGAGTGGAACTCGCTTTTGGCCGCGCAGCCGAAAGGCGCGAGCTAAGCAGGTGCTCGCGCTGGATGGCGATCGCACAATGATTCAGCAGACCCTTTCGCGGCTGGAAAAGCTGTCCGATGCGCGCAACGTATGGGTTATCACGAACGAACTGCTGAAAGAAAGTATCGGAGAACAGCTTCCGGAGCTAGCAGACGAGCATTTGCTCTGTGAGCCGGTAGCGCGCAATACGGCTCCGGCCTGCGCTCTCGCGGCTTTCCTCATCGAGAAGAAGGAGCCCAAGACCGTGATCGGCATGTTTCCCTCTGATCATGTGGTGAAAGATCTCGATCGTTTCATCGAGATCACTCGCGCTGGTGTTGCGTTAGCAGCAAGTGGCGATCGGATCGTGGTGTTAGGAGTTCCGCCAACACGTGCAGAGACTGGCTATGGGTACATCGAGCAGGGTTGCCGCATTGATGCGGCACAGATGCCATGCGGCGACGTTCCCGTGCACCGCGTGCGGCGCTTCACCGAGAAGCCTGATCTGGCCCGAGCCCGTGAGTTCATGCGGTCTGGCAACTACGCGTGGAACAGCGGGATCTTCCTTTGGACTGCTCACACGTTATCCGATGCCATTCGCGAGCATTGCCCTGCTTTAGCGCCTTTGCTGGAGGAGATCGCGAAGGCATATGACACGCATGCGTTTCCTGAGGTGTTCGCAGAGCTTTATCCCAAGTGCGCGAGCATCAGTATTGACTATGCTGTACTCGAGCCGCGGTCCGCTAAGGGTGAGATGAATTCAGAGATCTATTGCCTGCCCGCTGACTTTGAGTGGAACGATCTGGGCTCATGGGATGCGCTCTATGAGCATAGCTGCGGGGGCCTCGAAGATCGATCGGGTGAGGCGAATGTCATCGAGTCGAAGGCCAATGTGGCTCTCGAATCAAGAGGAAACTACGTGTACGCTCCAGGGAAGACCGTCGCTTTACTTGGTGTGCAGAACCTCGTTGTGGTGGTCACCGACGACGCTGTGCTCATAACGACGAGGGAGCGATCCCAGGATGTTGGGAGGGTGACAAGGGCATTGGCGGATGCGGCTCGGGAAGATTGTCTCTAGGTATGCAGGAGTGGGATGGCGGCGAACATAGGCGAAGTTAAATTTGGGACAGACGGTTGGCGGGGCATCATTGCGGATGATTTCACGTATGCAAATGTGCGCGTCGCCGCCTCCGCGATTGCCCACTACGTCATCGAGCACGAGGATGCGTCCCAAGGAGTTTGCATTGGCTTTGATACTCGATTTGGATCGCATTCTTTTGCGAATATTGTTGCCGAGGTGATGGCGAAAGCGGGAATCCCGGTGGCGCTTGCGAGCGGCATCACGCCAACCCCGGCGCTCTCCTATGCTGTGCGGGAGCGCGACGCCGCCGGCGGGGTGATGATCACCTCCAGCCACAATCCTGCTGAGTGGAACGGCGTGAAGTATAAGGCGAGCTATGGAGGATCTGGCAAGCCTTCTATCATCGCGGCGATCGAAGGCTATCTATACAGGCCACTTCCGGAAGCAGCGAGCAAGGCCAGTATCGAACAGGTCGATTTCCTGCCAAATTATGTTGCGGCGATCGAGCGGTTTGTCGATTTGTCTGCGATTCGGGCGTCTGGGTACAGATTTCTGATCGACTGTATGTACGGGGCGGGACGGGGCGTGATCGCCGGCATTTTTGAGCGTGCGGGCATACCGTTTGCCGAGATACGGAGTGAGCTGAATCCAGCTTTTCCGGGCATCAATCCGGAGCCGATTCTGCCGCACATCGCTGCCTCTCAGGTGGCGGTTGTGGCTGAGCATTGCGATGCGGGTCTGATTACCGACGGGGATGCGGATCGCATCGGCGCGGTAGATGAGCGCGGGCGTGTTGTCGATGCCCACAAGATCTTCGCGGTCCTGTTGAAATGGATGCTCGAACGCAAGCGCTGGCCTGGCGATGTCACTCGCGCATTCAATACGACGAAGATGCTTGACCGGATCGCGGCGAAGCACGGGCGCCGCCTTCATGAGCATGGGATCGGATTCAAGTATGTCTGCGAGCTGATGCTGGAGCAGGACATCCTGGTTGGCGGAGAGGAATCGGGGGGTATCGGCATCAGCCGACACCTTCCGGAGCGGGATGGCCTGCTGAACTCCCTGCTGATCGCGAATGTGATGGCGGATGAGGGGAAGACGCTGGGCGAGTTGGTCGATGCGCTGCAGGAGGAGTTCGGCGAGCACCAGTATGGCCGCATTGACATGCACATCGACGAGGAGCTAAAGCGATCGGCGATCGAGCGCGCGAGTTCGGGGCTGAGCGAGTTCGCGGGCATGAGAGTTCTGCGGGTTGAGACGCTCGATGGCATCAAGTTCTTCCTTGAAAACAACGAGTGCGAGGGAAGACCGAATGCGGCAGAGACGTGGTTGCTGCTGCGAGCGTCGGGTACGGAGCCCCTGCTGCGGGTGTACTGCGAGAGCTGTTCGGAGAGCTCGGTAACGGCGATCCTGGCGGCGGCGCGGGAGTTTGTTCTGCAGGGACCTGAGAGTTGAGTGGCGTGGTGGAGATTGAGACGAGGGGCCTTCTGTTCGACATGGATGGCGTCCTGGTCAGTTCCATTGGATCGGTGACTCGTTGCTGGCGGCGGTGGGCTACGCTCTACGATGTCCCGGGCGCTGCGAGTCTGGAGATCCCGCATGGGACGCGGGCGATCGACCTGGTCAAGGCGCTTCGACCGGAGATCGATCCGATTGAAGGATTGCGTGTCATTGAAGATATGGAGATTGAGGACAGGGAGGATTTGACGGTTTTGCCGGGGGTGGAGGGGCTGCTGGCGAGTCTGCCGCCTGACCGGTGGGCGATCGTCACCTCCGCGACCAAGCGTCTGCTGCTGGGGAGGCTTGAAGCCGCCGGTCTGCCGGTTCCGGAGCGGCTGATCAGCGGAGACATGGTGGAGCGGGGCAAGCCTGATCCTGAGCCGTATCGCCGCGGCGCCGAGCTGCTGGGGTTCAGGCCTGAGGATTGCATCGTCGTCGAAGACGCGCCGGCGGGTGTGCGTTCGGGGAAGGCCGCCGGATGCAGGGTGCTGGGTGTGCTCGGCACTCACGCGGCACACGAGCTGGGCGAGGCGGACTGGATTACGCCGACCCTGGCGGAGGTCAGGGTGGAGATTCGGCAACCACGCCTGGTGCTGCGCGTGCCCGCAAGTTAGAGGCCCCTCCCCCCTGGGCTAGTTTGGCTAAGTTCTCCCCATTCAGGCATATGCAGTCTAAGCTGATTGTAAAGTCTTGAAAGTAGAATGGTTGCAAGCAAAGGTATAAACATACTTAGCTAACCAATGGGTATGCAAGTATGTTTGGCTTCAAGCGGATGTCACTCCAGTTAGCGTTGGTTTTCTCGCTCGGAGGCGCTATCGGTATCGTTGTAAAAGGGGCAAGGGTGCGCCTTGATGAAATCACGGTCCATGATGGAGCAGAAGTGGGTCCAGTGGTTTCTGCTGAAAACGTCTTGGTAACCCACCTCCCCGAAGACGTACAGGACTATATCGCCGCTCTTGAGCGAGGCAATGAGAGCCTCTGGGGAAGGTTCCGCGTTATCGTTATGCATCGTAAAGCGCTGGCTCGGGAACGCTGTTCCGAACGGAGATCGGGTAATCGTGTCGCCGTACACAAGGCTTTGTGCTCCTACGGCAGTTTCCTTCGGCTTGAAAAGCCGGGCGATTCTCCAAACAACGTTGATGGCGGGACTCCTGCCAACGTTGGTGATTATGACTTGTTCTGTCAATGGCCGACCATCAATTATGACGAAGGTGGCATCCGAAACACCCAACCAAGCTCTGTGGTCTTGATGGAAGTTGTCAATGGTGGCCTTGATGGCTGCGGACGCGGTAGCGGCGCTGGCATTAGAAGCAACCATGGCGTCTTGTCGCGCCTGCTCGTTAGCGGCAGCTTGTCGAGCATTACTGGCTTGGGTCTCTGTCAGGGTTCGGCTAGCAACATCGACAGCGTCCTGGGTAGCATTGGTGGCCTTTCGCATCTCCTGAAGCTGTCCCCAGTAGATCAGAGCGATGAGGCTATTCATCAACAGGGTGAGGATGCCGAGCCCAATAAGCCATCGTTCTCCACCCCGTATCTCCTCCTCCAATCGCAATGCTATGGGTTCATTTTGGCTGGCTGTTTGCTTAGTGGAACAGGGTGGTACGTTCTCATCACCCGCAGATTGCAATGGGGAGTGAACAGGCGCTTGGGCTTCTGGTTTCCCCTCAATGTTCTGGCCTTCGTTATTTATTGGCATAGCGGGAGTATTCTGTTTGGAGTGATGCTGCCATGAATCGTGACTTTGACAAAGCGCCGGAACCTGAGCATTCGATCTGCGGGGAATTGTCCGCCGATCGATCTGACCCCTTCGCCAAAGCTCTATGCAAGATCGCTACGGCAGACGCGGCTTCCTCCCGCGCCGCAATTGAGGCTTCCAAAGCAACGAAGCCTTCTCTTCATACTCGATTCTTCCATGACCCCGCAAAGGACCGTGCTTAGGCTTGGCGGCGGGTCGCCTCCTTACCCGTCAACTCGGAATAGGTGAGGCGGCGGCAGACTACCTGCGATAGAGCTTTAATGAAACGGGTCGAATCGTTGTGCCCGATGCGGTTGTTGAAACGGAACATCTGTTCGTCTAGGTAGCGGTCCATGTGGTACGGCTCCACTGCTACGTAAGTGCCGTTGAGCCCGCGCTTCAGCAAGCTCCAAAAGTTTTCGATTGCCTGAGTGTGAACTTGCCCCCGAACGTACTCTTCCATGTGGTTTACGGTGTCATGGACGAGCCCCGCAGACTTCAGCCCATCATATCCCGGCCATCCATCGGTGTACACGGTCGAGCCAAAGCCGACACCCGCAAGGATGGCCTTCTGTAGCGTCTCGCGCTTGACGTTCGGGATCACCTGAGCGCGTACTTGACGAGTCTCGCGATCTAGCATCCCGAACACTGCCGTTTTCTCCGCATAGCCGTTCATGCCAAGTTTGAGTTTCAGGCGACGGCTGCGGTGCATGTTCTTTGGCTTGCCGCCGTGAAACGACTCATCGGCCTCTACAGGGCCTTTGCCCATCGGTTCGGCTGTCGTGTCCTTCAGGATGTGGCGAAGACGCTGAAGAACGAACCATGCGGACTTTTGAGTGATGGAGATGTCGCGGGCGATCTCGTAGCTGGAAACGCCGTTTTTGCAATTCACCAGCAACCATAGGGCGGTAAGCCACTTGTCCAGACCAATCGGGCTGTCCTCAAAGATCGTGCCGACCTTGACGCTGAACTGCTTGTGGCAGGAATAGCACTTCCACCGATTCTGGGTCGCCAGCCAGTAGTGCTTGCGGTCCCCTTCAGCAGCGTTGCACTTCGGACATACTGGCTTGCCGTCTGCCCAGCGCATCTCAGCGAGGGTATCAATGCAGGTCTGAGGATTGGAGTAGAGTCGGATTGCTTCAACGAGGCTGGTTGGAATGTTCATTTATTCACCTTGACTAACCAAGAATAGCCCTCGTGCTCTGGTTAGTCAAGTACAACTGTTGAGAGTTGACCCGCTTTGGACTCTTGTGTGTTAATTTTTCTTATGGCTACGGATCACGCTCTGAATCATCTGGACGCGGGCATAAACGATGCGGTACGCATCCTCCGAGAGCATGGCATTGAAACAGTCGAATCTTGCGAAGGCGGAGACGGGCACGCCTTTGCTGAACCAACGGTGCGCTTTGCAGGCGGGAAAGCGGAGGGCTACAAAGCGTTGTCTGTGGCCCTCCAGAACGGTTTGAAAGTAGTTGAGCTTCGGCGCGTTTGGCCTGTCCTAGATTGTGAGCTTACCGGCCCTTACTGGGATCTGACCTTCGTACCACTAACGCTTAGCGACCTTGCGCGTCAAGCTTCTGACAGTGAGCGCAAAGTGGGCGACCACCAGTTCCGCTAGCACGATAATAGGTTTCGATGTTGTTCCCCTCGGTGCAGAGGGTGTTGTCGTGATGACGAGTTTCGCCAAGACGCTTTGAATGCCAGGGGGACGTTTTCATAGGAACTCCTTTGGTGGAATGGCGTTGTGGTGATCCGGGGGGTGTGCAGCACCCTCCGGAGTAGCTTGCGCTACATCGAATGGCCCATCACTACCACCATAGGTTGGGGTTGAGAACATCGAACCCCATCACACGGGCCGTGACTGTAGAAGCAATCCTCTGCTTCTCAAACCGCCAAGTCAATGCCTAAGTTATCTAACTGCCCCAGTTGCAACATTTACGGAGCGTTGCCAGTTTTCTGGTTAGCCAAGTATATTTATGCCCAAGCAAAGTCTTGCAAACAAAGGGATTTAGCTCCAGACCGGAGAAATTTAGAGCCGAAGACGACATGTCTGTCCGCTGGTTCTCTGAAGATTCTCTCGGATGGGAATCGAGACCAGGTTGGATCCCTAGATTTTGATCCTTAGATATAGTTTAGTGCGGCGAGGGTGGTGGTTGCGCCATGGGACGGCCCTTGTAGGGAGCGGGTGTTTACGGTGCCGGGGATTGACAGCTTTGTGGGCACTCGAGGGATGCCGGCGGGGAATAGGCCAGGCCTTCAGCCCTAACTTTCGGTTTGCTTTAGACCTGGGGCTTCCGCCCAGGCTGGTACGAAGCGGGCCATTGGCCCTGATTCCGCTTCGTAGCTTCGACTACGCAGGGAACGTTGTGGCCTCCTTGCGGAGGAAGAGTAATTCGACCGCGCGAAGGTCTTCCTCGGTGTCGACACCGATGGTGTCGATCTCGGTGGTCTCGACGTGGACGGCGATGCCGTTTTCCAGGAAGCGGAGCTGTTCCAGGCGTTCGGCGCATTCCAGTTCGCTTGGGAGCAGATGGGTGAAGCGCTGCAGGGCGGAGGCGCGGTATGCGTAGAGCCCGATGTGTTTCCAGTAGAGGGGAGGAGTGCCGGCCGTGCCCGAGCCGTCTCTATTCGAGCCGTCTCTATCGAAGGGGATGGTGGCGCGGGAGAAGTAAAGCGCGCGGCCGTCCAGGGCGGTGACGACCTTGACAGCGTTGGGATTGTCGATGTTTGCGGGTGTGCAGGCGACCCGGAGGGTGGAGACTTCGACGTGGGGGTGACGAAAGGGTCGAAGCAGGGCGGAGAGGTGTTCGGGCTGAAGGAGGGGTTCGTCGCCCTGGATGTTGACGTAGATATCGGCGGCAATCTCTTCGGCAACGGCCTGGACGCGATCGGATCCGCTGGCGAGGCTGGGTGAGGTGACGCGATACGGCCAGCCTCGATCCTGGCACAGGCCAGCGACCTCGGCTGAGTCTGTCGCGATGACGACCTGGTCGAGGCCGGGGCAGCGAACGGCGGCCTGATAGACCCATTCCAACATCGGTTTTCCAGCGATGTGGCGAAGAACCTTGCGGGGTAGGCGTGCGGAGGCGAGCCGTGCGGGGATGACACCGAGTACACGAAGGGGACGCTTTTCGCTCGTTTGGGTATCCAGTATGATGGGACCTGTCTGTGCCACGGCGACTGCCTCTTTTCCGCCGATAGCCTGGTCCTGGTTTGATTCGGTTCCAGCTGGGCTTGCGGCACGACACACCTACACTCAAGGCGGTGTAGCTCAGATGGTTAGAGCGACGGACTCATAACCCGTAGGTCAGAGGTTCGATTCCTCTCACCGCCACCAAAGTACACGATCGTGCGGGGTTGGAGGAAGGCCTGCTCGGGACAGACGAGCTCTGTTCCTTTTTGCAGGAGCAGCGTACAGCACGGCTGAAGCCATGCCCTTAAGCGACAGCAGCGATGTCCCGCCAAGCGAACCACCGATATTTTATCGATCTCACGCACCCCCCACCAAAGTGTTACCAGCATCGATTTGGCGATTTCGTGGAGAGAGTATGATTTTCGGAGATGGGCCACGTCTAACGCTTGTCTTATCTCTTGCCTAGCCTGTTTACAAGATGTCCCGCGGAGGCTGCTGTCGCATGTTGAAGATTTCGAAGATAGTTCTACTCGCCGTGTCCGTGGCGCTGGTGCTGACAATTTTCCTCGGGGTGAACTCCAGCGGTGTCAGCGCTGCCTCGACCCAGGAGGACGGCGCGTACCGGCAGATCAATGTGTACAGCGAGGTGCTGCGACACATCCAGACCGACTACGTGGAAGAGCCGAACATCGGCAATGTGACTAACGGAGCTTTGCGCGGGCTGCTCGAATCGCTGGACGCAGATTCGAGCTATCTGACTCCGGGGGACTACAAGGTTTACAAGGCGGGCCGGACCGGAAAGGCGCAGGTCGGCATCAACGTGTCGAAGCGATTTGGATATGCGACGGTGGTCTCGGTGGTGCCTGGAAGCCCCGCGGACAAGGCGAACCTGAATGACGGCGACATCATCGAAGCGATCGGACCGCAGGATACGCGCGACTTGTCGCTGGCCATGATTCAGCTGCTGCTGGACGGACAGCCTGGGAGCGAGCTGACGCTTTCGGTCGTGCGTCCCCGCAAGTCGGCACCAGAGAAGCTGGTGATGACGCGCACGATGACCAGCCTGCCGCCGGTCTCCGAGACGATGTACGAGAACTCGACGATTCTTTATCTGAAGCCTGGAGTGCTGGATCACGAGCACGCACAGCAGATCGAAGCCAAGCTGAAAGGGATGTCCAAGGCGGGGAACAAAAAGATCCTGCTCGACCTGCGCAATGTTGCAGCGGGGGATATGGCGGAGGCGACCCGGGTGGCGAACTTCTTCCTTTCGTCGGGCACGATTACGTCGCTGGAGGGGCAGAAGGTGCAGAAGCAGACCTTTGCAGCTGAGCCTTCGAAGGTTATCAATGGGACGGCGCCGGTGGTGGTGCTGGTGAATCGCGGAACGGCGGGACCGGGCGAGGTGGTGGCCGCGGCGCTGGCGGACAACAAGCGCGCCGAACTGGTAGGCGAAAAGACGTTTGGCGAGGGAGCGCAGCAGAAGACGTTTGAGCTGCCTGACGGCTCTGCCCTGATTTTGTCGATTGCGAAGTACGAGACGCCTGCCGGGAAGAAGCTCCAGGACGAGGGTGTTACACCGGCTGTTCTGGTTGCCTCGGCCCAGGAAGAGGTCGCCGCAGAGGATGAAAACGCGGCAGCGAAGCCTGCGGAGACGCCGAGCGTGAAGCCAAGTGTAAGCGTGGATGAGCAGCTCACGAAGGCGCTGGATCTGCTGAAGGCGAAGGCGGCGTAAGGCTGATTTCGGCTGTGTGACCCAGCTGATACGAGGACGTCCGGCGGGGATCTGCGTGCTATTGTGAGATGGCCTTGAAGAGCCTATCGAGACCGGAGACGGAGCGGGCCGGCGCGACGGACGCGACGCTCTGGCAAAGGCTGAACGCGAAGCTTTTGCTGGTGGAGTCCCGGCTTCCGGGCAAACGGCTCCTGACGCGATTCACCTTTCTGATCCTGCTGGGGATGTCGTCGGTCTTCGGCGCGCTGTGCGGTCTGCTGCTCGTCTATTCGATCGATCTTCCGCAGATGGACGATCTGGCGCGCTACCGTCCGAACACGACGACGGAGCTGCTGGATGTGCATGGGAAGGTCTTCGGATCGTTCGCGCTGGAGCGCCGGGTGGTGGTTCCGTACACGGAGTTTCCGCCGGTGCTGCGGCAGGCGATTATTTCGATTGAAGACAAGAGCTTTGAGAGCAACTGGGGCGTGAACCTGGTGCGCGCGGTGGGTGCGGCGTACCGGGATCTGCATGCCAGTGGACGAGCGCAGGGGGCTTCTACGCTGACGATGCAGCTGGCGCGCAACCTGTTTCTCTCGTCGCAAAAGACTTACGGGCGCAAGCTGCAGGAGGTCTTTCTCTCGATGCAGATCGAGAGGCGCTTCACCAAGCAGCAGATCTTCCAGCTATACGCGAATCAGATTTATCTCGGTCATGGAACGTATGGTTTTGAAGCGGGATCGGAGTTCTTTTTCAGCAAGCATGTGAGGGAGTTGACGCTGCCGGAGGCGGCGCTGCTGGCGGCTCTGCCGAAGGGGCCGGAGGCGTACTCGCCGTTGAAGTATCCGGAGCGCGCGCTGCGCCGGAGAAACCTGGTTCTGAGCGAGATGCTGGAGGACCGAAAGATCTCGTCGGCGCAGGCAAACGCGGCGAAGGTGATGCCGCTGGGACTACATATTGAAGCGCCGGCGAACAGTGTTGCGCCATATTTTGTGGAGGAGGTGCGACGGCAGCTGGAGCATCAGTACGGAGCCGAAGAGGTGCACGGGGCCGGGCTGCGGGTGTATACGACGCTGGATCTGGATCTGCAACTGGTGGCGAACAAAGCGATTTTGGACGGGACGGCGGCGTATGAGCGAAGGCATGGATGGAAGGCGCGTGTACAGAATGTTGCCGAGACGGGCGGCGAGGTGGAGGCGTATCGGCATCCGGACTGGACGCAGGCGATGGGGCCGGGGGTGTACCTGCATGGACTGGTGACGGAGGTTGCGAAGGGCAAGGCGACGGTCAAGGTGGGGGCACAGAGTGCGGAGCTGGGGCCGGAGGATTTTTTGTGGACGAAGTTCACCAAGGCGGAGGCGTTTCTGCGGCCGGGCGATGTGATTTATGCGCGGATGGAGGCGAACCGGGCGGATGGGGCCATGCACCTGTCGCTGCAGCAGGATTCCGGGGCGCAGGCGGCGCTGATGGCGGTGGACAACTCGGATGGGGAGGTGCTGGCGATGGTGGGGGGGCGGGATTTTGCGGTGTCGCAGTTTAATCGGGCGACGCAGGCCCAGCGGCAGGTGGGGTCCTCGTTCAAGCCGTACGTGTATACGACCGCGATTGAGGCGGGGGCGAAGCCGAGCGACATTGTGGTGGATGGGCCGACGAGCTTTCCGACGCCGAGCGGGTGGTACACGCCGCATAACTATGAGGGCGATTACAAGGGAGCGATGACGCTGTTGAGCGCCTTCGCGGAGTCGAGGAATATCCCGGCGCTGAAGCTGGCGGCGAAGGCGGGTATCCGGAAGGTGATCGAGACGGCGCACCGGTTCGGGATTACGAGCAATATTCCGGCGTTTCTGCCGGTGGCGATCGGATCGGCGGATATTACGCTGGCGGAGCAGGTGGGGGCGTATTCGGTGTTTCCGAACGATGGGATACGGATTGAGCCACACTATATCCGCAAGGTCACGCAGGCGGATGGACTGGCGCTGCCGGAGAAGGTTCCGCAGGTGACGGAGGTGGTGTCGGTGGAGACGGCGCGAACGATGATGCAATTGCTGGAGGCGGTGACGCGGTATGGGACGGGAGCCGCGGCGGCCCAGCTGAAGCATCCGCTGGGAGGGAAGACGGGAACGACGAACGACTACACGGACGCGTGGTTCATCGGGTTTTCTCCGTCGGTGACGTGTGGAACGTGGATCGGGTTTGACGACCGGCAGTCGCTGGGGGAGAAGGAGACGGGGGCGCGAGCGGCGCTGCCGATGTGGATGGACTTTATGCGGGCGGCGATCGCGAACAGGCCGAAGGAGGCGTTTGCTTCGGCAGGGGCGCCCAAGAAGGTGCTGGATGTGCCTACGGTGTCAACGGATAGCGAGGAGGCGGCGCCGGTGGTGAGTAAGCCGATGGAGTCGAGTGATGAGCCTGACCCGGAGGCGGCTCCGGCTCTGGCTGCGCCGATCGAGCGGAGGCCGCCGTCGGAGAATGTGCCGCCGGCTACGCCGCCGAACGACGCGCGGTACGAATGAGGTCGAGACTCCAAGCAGGCGAGTTTATGCTGCGAGCGTCCGTTTCACTCCTGAATCGCAAGCAGAAAGATAGGCGACGGCAAGTGCAAGAGCAGATTCCTCCGCTTCGCGCCTGAATGACAAGAAACAGACACGCAACGGCCAAAACAAAAGCGACGGCAGGAGCAAAAGCAGGTCCCTCCATCTCGCTGCGCTTCGGTCGGGATGACAAGTCAGGGTTTGGATGAGCTGAGTCGGTGGAGCAGACTGAAGTAGCGGCGGGCCTGGGCGACGTCGTAGCCTATCTGTTCGCGAAGGTCTACCGGGGTGGGGAAGCGCCTTTCGTCGCGGAGGCGTTGGAGAAAGCAGAGCTCGAGCGGGGTGGTCTCGTTTAGGTCGATGGGGTGGAAGTCGAGCAGGTGGGACTCGATCGTGAAGGAGTCGGCTCCGAAGGTGGGGCGGACGCCAACGTTGGTGACTGCGTCGAAGATCTCGGCGTGGAGGCCAGCACCAACTTTGAGTTTCGTGATGTAGACGCCGTTTTGGGGGAGCAGTTCGGCATAAGGAGCCAGGTTGATGGTGGGCACGGTATAGCGGGTGCCGTAACCTCTTCCGGAGGCGGGTGTGCTGCAGACGCTGAAGGGTCGCTGGAGGAGCCGGCGTGCGGTGGAGACATTGCCCTCCGCGATGAGGGCGCGGATGCGACTGGAGGAGACGGCGCTTCCATGGAAGCTTTGCGGGGGATAGCTGAATACAGTAAAGCCGAACTCCCCTCCGAGGGTTTTGAGGACGTCCACATCCGCCTCCGCCTGGCGCCCGAGGCGGAAGTTCTCTCCTTCATGCAGTTCGACGACGCCCAAGCTATCGTGCAGGACCTCCTGCGCAAACTGACGGGCGCTCATGCGGGCGAGTTCGCCATTGAAGGGAAGGACGACGACGTCATCGACGCCGGTGGAGGCGAGCAGGTCCAGCTTCTGGGCGAGGGGGGTGAGGAGGGCGGGGCTCGATTCGGGACGAATGGCGCGAGCGGGGTGAGGGTCGAAGGTGATCACGACGGATCTTAGACCGCGGCTGCGTGCGCGATCGATGAGGTTGGCGATCACCCATCGATGTCCATGATGCACGCCATCGAAGTTGCCGATGGAGGCGACGGACGGAGTGAAGGGATGCGGCAGCTGATCGAGGTGGCGGTAGATGTGCATTCAGGCGATCTCAAAGGTGATCTGCTGACCGTCGTAGGCAAGCCGGATGTGCGGCGGCAGGATGGCCTCGGTCGCCTCGTGGTCCAGGTCGTGGCTGAGGTGGGTGAAGAAGGCGCGCTTCGGTTGGAGCTGCTCGACGAAGGCGATTGAGCGTTCGAGGTGCGAGTGGCTGGGGTGCGGATCCCGCCGGAGCGCGTCGAGGATGAGAACGTCGAGATCGCGAAGCAGGGGAAGGCTTTCCGCGGGGATGTCGCTCATATCGGTGAGGTAGGCCGCGGCGCCGAAGCGATACCCGGTAATCTCCTGCTTTCCGTGGAGCACCGGGATGCGGCGGAAGCATGCGCCGAAGAGCTCGGTGCCTGCGCCGGGGGTGGGGTCGATGCGATGGAGCTGGACGCGAGCGCTGGTGGGGTAGCGATCCTCGACGCGGAAGGTGTAATCGAAGATGCGTTCGATGGCGCTGGCGGTCTCGTGATCGGCGTAGATGGGGAGGTTTCCGGGCACACGGAAGCTGAGCGGGCGCAGATCGTCGAAGCCCATGACGTGATCCGCGTGGCCGTGGGTGTAGAAGACGGCGTCGACGCGGCGGATCTCTTCGCGCAATGCCTGCGCGTGGAAGTCTGGACCGGTGTCGATGAGCACGACATGGTTGTTGTAGGCGAGGCGGATGGAGGGCCTGGTCCGGCGGTTGCGCGGGTCGGTGGAGGTGCAGACCGCGCATTGACAGCCGAGCGTGGGCACGCCCATGGAAGTGCCGCTGCCGAGAAAGGTGAGGGTTGCCTCCATGAACTAGAGGACGATGCCGGGCTTGGGGGGAGGGGCACCTTTTGCGGCGACGGACCGGGCGAGCGCCTGAGTGATCTCGAGGAAGGCCATTCGCAGTTCGAAGATGGCGCTATCGAGCAGCTTGGTCTCCCCAGCGCTGAGATTGCCTTTGGTCTTTTCTCCGAGCACGGCGAGCATGTCGATGCTCTGGCGAGCGCCGAGGATATCGACCTGGGGCTTCTGCCCTTCGGGTGTCGCTCCGCCGAGCTGCATGATGGCGGTGAGATAGATGCTCTGGACGAGCTGATCGAAGTTCATAGCGGGCGGATGATCTCCGCCGGGATTGGCAGCGCGGATTGCGGTCTCGAGACGGTCGGCGGTCTGCTCGTAGGCGAAGCGGGACTGCTCGGCCTGCTCGGGCGTGGGCGCGGGGAGAGAGTCTTCCTCGACCAGATCGAATTGCGAAGACTCGGGAGCGGTTTGCGGCGAGCGCGAAGAGGCCGGGTCGGGCATGAGTTGCGGCGCCGCGGAGGCTGCCGGTACCTGCTGTTGCCGGGCGTGCTGCTCCTGTGCCTCCAGGCCCTGTGCGGCGGCTTGCTCTTGCGCGGCCTGAGCGGCTTCGGGCCGCAGCTCGCCTTCCTTGGTGAACTTGCGGCGGTCCGTTACAACAAATGGCTTGTTCGATTCCGACATGGATAGGCCTCTCTGGGGTTAGATGTCTGATGCGGTCAGAGGATTTTCGCTCTGTCGAACGGAAGGGAGGCGGGCTGGGCGATGCCGCCGTCGTAGTGGATGGATTTGGCGTGGGCGAGGGCTTCGCGGCGGATGTACCCGAGGCCGATCTGGATTTCGCCGCCGGCTATGGGAACGACGGCCACGCTGGTCAGCTCCCCGATGGGCTTGTCGTCGACAGAGAGGGCGAGACCCGGGGATGCGCCCGCACCCTGCAGATGGAAGGCATGGAAGGTGCGATGGACGTTGCCGCGGGAGTGAATGCGTTCGACGATCTCCTGGCCGAGGTAGCAGCCTTTGGAGAAGTGGAGCGCACGGTTGGCGCCGGTCTCCTGCGGCAGGTCTCGATCGCGGATGTCGACCCCGAAGAGGGGCGTGCCTTCACAGATGCGCAGCAGATCGAGAGCGGCACCCCCGCACTCGGCGATTCCGTGGGCCGAGAGGTGGGCGGAGAGTTCGGTGAGTGCGGGGTTATCAGCCCAGATCTCGAAGCGGGGCACGAGCGGACTGTAGGCGCGGATGACGGTGAGGAGGTGAGATCGCCAGGGGATATGGGTCAGGGATAGCGTGTTTGCCGGGGGCAGAAGGTTCAGGCTGGTGAGGAGTTCGGATGCACGAGGGCCAGCGAGGAGGAGGCCTTTATTCCGAGAGCTGATGTCGCGGAGTTCCACATCGTCCATGATGATGAAGCGATCGAGCATGGCGAGGAGGCTGGCGACCTCCGGCAGGCCGGTCTCGAGGAGAAGGTGATCGGGCTCGGCGAAGATGTACGCGTCACCCTGTATCCGACCCTGCGCGTTGAGGAAGAAGTTGTAGCAGCCGGCACCTGGCGCGAGTGCCTGGACGGAGTTGGTGACCATGCCGTTGAGCCAGCGGACCCGATCGGACCCTGTGACCTCGATCCAACCGATCCCATCGAGAGGCACGATGCCGGCGGAGGTGAGGAGGAGATCGAGCTGACGCTGCGGGATATCGGGCTGCGTCGTCGCGGATGTGCCTGCTTGAGGGGTGGTTTGGGGCATGGTGGATGGGATATGGAGGGTGACACAAACGCCCTGCGTACACTGGTGATTATAGCTGCGCCTGGGAGGCAGGAACGTGAAGCACGCAACAGCTCGGAGATGCTTGCCTATGCGCCGGTGGGCGTTTTTGGCCGTTGCGGGGATGGCGATCTCACTTTCTTTCGACGTGGCCGCGCAGTCGGTTCCGGCGCCCCCTCAGGGCCGGGGAGAGCCGGGAAAGCCGATCTCGAAGGAGCAGGCGAAGGAGCTGTTCCGGTCGGTGGACGAGATATTGACGTTTGTGAATGGGGACACGAAGCTGCCGATTCAGCACAGCGTTAAGCGGAAGCTGATCTCGCGGGAAGAGGTGAACCGGTTTCTGACGAAGAAATTCGAGGAGGACGAGGGGGCAAAGCGTCTGGAGCGGTCGGAGCTGGTGCTGAAGAAGTTTGGTTTGCTGGACCGGGACTTTCAGCTGAGGTCGTTTCTGATCAGCCTGTTGACGGAGCAGATCGCGGGCTTCTACGACAACAAGACAAAGACGGTGAACCTGCTGGACTGGATTGAACCGGAGGAGCAGAAGCCAGTGCTGGCGCATGAGCTGACGCACGCCCTGCAGGACCAGATGGTGGAGCTGGAGAGGTGGGGGGACTCCGGGGTGCACGGGGTTTCGCAGAGCTCGAAAGAGGACAACCGGCACATTGAGACGGACGAGATGGAGACGGCGCGGGGCGCGGTGGCCGAGGGGCAGGCGATGGCGGTTTATGTCGATTACACGCTGCGGTCGACGGGCCGGACGCTGGCCGATTCACCGGAGATTGGAGAGCGGTTGAAGGATGCGGACCCGGCGGCGGGCGGATCTCCTGTTCTGGCGCGGGCACCGCTGCTGCTGCAGCAGTCGCTGCTGTTTCCGTACACGGACGGATTGAGCTTTGAGCAGGCGGTGTTGACGAAGGCGGGCAAGCAGGCTGCGTTTGGCGATGTGCTGGCGCATCCACCGAGCTCCAGCTACGAGATCATGAATCCCGCCGCTTACCTGGCGCATGCTCCCGTGCCGATGCTGCGCATGCCCGATATCCACCCGCTGCTGGATGCGGAGTACACACCGTATGACGTGGGTGTGATGGGGGCGTTGGATGTGCGTATTCTGGCGGAGCTGTTTGGCGGCCGGGAGATGGCGGAGGCGCTGACTCCTGCCTGGGACGGAGGGTTGTATTATGCGGCGCAGCGGCGGTCCGCGGCTGGGGCCGAGAGGAGTTCGACGGCGTCGCTGGCGCTGTTTTATCTGTCGCGATGGAAGAATGCGGATTCGGCTCGGAGCTTTGCGCGGACCTATGCGGGACAGCTAGCGCGGAAGTACGCGAAGGTGAAGCGGAGTGGGGCGGAGGCAAAGGATGACGAGGAGATCTACACGACCAACGAGGGAGAGGTTCTGGTCAGCAGATCGGGAGTGGATGTTTTCGTGAGCGAAGGTTTTGCCTTGCCGCTGGCGCGACGGCTGCGGGAGGCGATGCTGCAGGCGCAGGCGAACGGGCCGTTGCTGACGGCCTCCATCGGGATGCACGAGCCTTCTCTGGGTCTTGCGGGGGTGTGCGGCCGGGCGCGGCTATGGAACCTCTTTCCGCGGGATATGCTTAGAGCGCAGCGTATGACAGAGACGGCAGCACACTTCGAAATACAGAAGGAGCAGGGCGTTTGGTGAAGACTGAGATTGGAATTATCGGGGGCAGCGGGCTGTATGCGATGCCGGGATTGTCGAAGGTGCGTGAGGAGCGGGTGGAGACGCCGTTTGGGGAGCCGTCGGAGGTGTTTGTCTTAGGCGAGCTGGAGGGACGGAAGGTTGCGTTTCTGGCCCGGCATGGCCGAGGGCACCGAATTCTGCCGAGCGAGATCAACTTTCGCGCGAATATTTATGCGATGAAGGCGCTGGGCGTGGAGCGCATTCTGTCGGCTTCGGCGGTGGGGTCGCTGAAGGAGGAGCACAAGCCCACGGACTTCGTGATTCCCGACCAGTTCATCGACCGGACGTTTGCGCGGAATGCGACTTTCTTTGGAGAGGGGGTCGTGGCGCATGTTGCGTTCGGGGACCCCGTGTGTGGAGCGGTCGCCGGTGCTTTGGAAACGGCGTGCAGGGAAGTGGGGGTGGTGGGGAAGCGCGGCGGGACGTATGTGTGCATGGAAGGGCCGCAGTTCTCGACGCGGGCGGAGTCGAACCTGTATCGAAGCTGGGGAGCGGACGTGATCGGCATGACGAACCTGCAGGAGGCCAAGCTGGCCCGGGAGGCGGAGATCTGCTATGCGACGGTCGCGATGGTGACGGACTACGACTGCTGGCGCGAGGGGCATGAGGATGTGACGGTCGACCAGGTGGTGGCGGTTCTGCATCAGAACGCAGAGAACGCGGGCAAGGTCGTTCGGGCGGCTGTGGCAGCGATGCCGAGTGAAAGGACGTGCCCGTGTGGGAGTGCGCTGAAGCATGCCATTTTGACGGATCGAAGCGTGATTCCGCAGGAGACCCGGGAGCGGTTGGGCCTGATTCTCGGTAAGTATCTTTCGTGAGTGATAGGCAAACGCGGCTCAGCTTCGTTTGACCCCAGTCTGGTTGCCAGGAGCACAAGGAACTCAATGTCGATATTGGTGGTAGGATCCGTGGCCTTCGATAGCATCGAGACCCCGCACGGCATGGTGGATCATTGCCTAGGTGGAGCGGCGACGCACTTTGCGCTTGCGGCGAGCTACTTCACGGAGGTTCGCGTGATTGCGGTTGTGGGCGAGGATTTTACGGCCGGGCATGAGGCGGTGCTGACGCGCCGGGGCATCGATACGAGGGGGATCGAGCGGGCGAAGGGGTTGAGCTTTCACTGGAAGGGCTCGTACACGGGAAGTCTGAACGAGGCGACGACGCTGGGGACGGACCTGAATGTGTTCAGCACCTTTGCGCCGAAGATTCCCGAGGCGTACGTCGATTCGGAGTATCTGTTTCTGGCGAATATCGACCCTGTGCTACAGGCGCGGGTGCGCGAGCAGATGACCGGAGTTCGGATGACGTGCGGCGACACGATGAACTACTGGATTGCGGACCATCGCGAGAATCTCGAAGCGGTGCTTCGGAGGCTGGACGTGCTGCTGATCAACGACGGCGAGGCGCGAATGCTTTCGGGAGAGCACAACCTAGTGAGAGCCGCGGAGCTGATTATGTCGATGGGGCCGAAGTCGCTGGTGATCAAGCATGGGGAGTACGGCGCGACGGCTTTTTTCAGTGATCGCTCGTTCGGCGATACGCCGAAGCTGCATCCATTCCGCGCGCCGGCTCTGCCGCTTGAGGAGGTGGTGGATCCGACCGGAGCGGGAGACTCCTTTGCGGGCGGATTTTACGGCTACATCGCGTCGCAGGCGGTGTTTACTCCAGAGGTGTTTCGGAGAGCGATGTTCTATGGCGGGGTGATGGGCTCGTTTGCGGTGGAGCGGTTTGGCACGGAGCGGCTACAGGCGATCAGCGAGCAAGAGATTGAGGATCGGTTCAGATTATTCCAGGAGATCTCCCACCTTGGCTTCGCGCGGACGTAGCCGGCGCATCACCGGGGAAGGTGGGACGGAGCGGGCCCGCAGGCTGGGGGATGCCGCTGTTACCGGCGCTGTCGCAAAGGCGGGGAATGGAGGTGCGACCCGGGGGGGTGCAAGTAGGGTGGGCGCGAGCCGGGAGGAGACACTGCCGGTTGCCCTGGGAGCTCTGGTGCTTGCCTCTATTGCGCTTCTGGTCTGTTACTCGCGCGGCTACATGCTGCTTTACGGCGACGCTGTGGCTCATCTTGGGATCGCGAGACGAATTCTGGACTCACGCAATCCGGGGCTGGTGCAGCTTGGGGGCGTGTGGCTGCCGCTCTCGCATGTGATCATGCTTCCTTTCATCTGGAAGATGCCGTGGTGGCAGAACGGCATGGCGGGCGCGTGGCCATCGATGCTCTGCTACATCTTCGCGGTGACTGGTTTCTTTCGGCTAGCGCGACGGCTTCTTTCCCCCCGCTGGGCTCTGGTGGCGACGTCATTCTTCGCGCTCAACCCGAACCTACTTTTCCTCTCGACGACGGCAATGACCGAGCCGCTGTTCCTGGCGGTGATTATTTGGCTAACGCTGCTGACGATCGAGGGCGTGGATGCGATGAAGCGAGGAGCCGCCAAACGCGTTCGGCGCCTGCTGCTTGGCGCGGGCCTGTTGATTGCCGCCGCGGTCTACACACGATATGACGGATGGATTCTGGGCGCGGCAGCGTGGTGCGTGCTGGCATGGCAGATGTACAAGCGGCGCGAACTGTGGCGAGAGGCGGGGCTTGCGTTCGCTATCTTCACGCTGATCGCCATCGCCGCGCCGGTGAGCTGGCTGGCCTACAACCAGCACTTTTACCATGACTGGCTCGATTTTATGCGGGGGCCATACTCCGCGGGCGCGATTGAGAAGAAGACGTCTCCTCCGGGATCGCGGCACTATCGGGGCTGGCATAATCCTGGATGGGCGCTGTTGTTCTACACGCGTACGGCGCAGGTGGATGCCGCGGCGTGGGAGACGGGATTTCTGCTGATGGCTGCGGCACTGTGCGGCTTGTGGTCCACCGTGCGCCGGAGGTTGGAGCTGCCTGCCCTTCTGCTGTGGGTTCCACTGCCGTTCTACGTGTATTCGGTGGCCTATGGATCGGTGCCCATCTTCATTCCGCAGTTGTGGCCTCACTCGTTTTACAACGCGCGGTATGGCATGGAGCTGCTCCCGGCCCTGGCTCTCTTCGGCGCTGTGGGGGTGGAGCGGCTACAGGCAGGGGTGGAAGGAACCAAACCTCTGATTGGAAGGCTGTTGTTTCCCGTGAGCCTCTCGCTGATCGTTCTGAACACGGTCGGGATGATGTACCAGGTGCCGCTGGTGCTGAAAGAAGGAATGGTGAACGCCACGACGCGGGTGGCGTTTGAGACTGCCCTAGCGGAGGAGTTGCGGTCTTTCCCTCCCGGAGCGCCGATCCTGATGTCGACGTCTGACCACATTGGAGCGTTGCAGCAGGCGGGCATTCCCCTGAAGCAGGTGTCAAACGAGAGCGACTATGACAGCTGGAAGGCGGCTCTCGCCGACCCCGCGGCGAGGGCTGCTTACGTGATCGCGATTGCCGGTGATCCGGTCTCGAAGGTGCTTGCCCAGAACAGCCGCGGCCTGACGGAGTTGACGGTGCTTTGCACGACAGGCCAGCCGTGCGCGAGGGTGTATCGATCGGACCGGTTTGCTGGACGAGTGGCCGAAACGCCGCCGCGGTGACGTCGGGTAGAGTAGATGGGGATGATCCCTTTCGTCAAAGCTCAGGCGTGCGGCAACGACTTTCTGATTATGGAGGAAGGTGACGCGGCGTTGAAACACGCGGCCCTGGCCGAGAGGCTATGCGCGCGGCACACGGGGGTAGGCGCCGATGGGGTTGAGTTTCTGGATCGCAGCTCCGGATACCGTTTGAGGCTGTTCAACTCGGATGGCACGGAGGCGGAGCTCTCGGGCAACGGAACGCGATGTGCGGCTGCGTGGCTGGCCCACAGCGAAGGTGTGCGAAGCGTCACGTTCGCGACGCATGGGGGTCCGCGAAGCTGTCGATTGGTGGAGCAACGCGGAGTAAATTACCGGATTGAAGGCGGAATGGGGGTGCCGCGAGTGATGCAGCGGACCATCGTTCTTCCAGGTGTCGGCGAAGTCGCTGGCGCCATGGTGAATGTGGGTAATCCGCATTTCGTGCTGTTTGCGGATACGGAGGACTTCGGCGCTCATGGAAGGTCATGGCAGGAGCTGGGAAGAATAATCAGTATGAGCCCGTTGTTTCCGCATGGGACCAACGTGGAGTTTGTGCGGGTCCGATCGGGCTCCGAGATCGAGTTTCGGATATACGAGCGCGGCTGCGGACCGACGACCTCCTCTGGGACGGGGACCTGTGCGGCTTCGGCTGCGGCGATGACGTTGCGAGGAGTGTTGCGCGAGCTGACGGCGCTTGCCGAAGGCGGCAGGCAGGAGGTGGTGTGGCCGACCGCTTGGGCGGAGATGCTGTTGACCGGGCCGGCGGAGATTGTATGCACGGGCGAGGCGATGATCGCTTGAGCCTGGGGAGAGCGACTGTTCCGGAGTTGAGGAGGCCGCGGGCGCTGCGCCCGGGTGCGACTCTCGCGATCGTCTCACCGGCCAGCGCCGCGAAACGAGATCTGGTGGAGAGGGGAATCGCGCATCTTCAGGAGCTCGGATATGGCACAAGGCTTGGAGTGCATGCGCTCGACTCCGGGCCGCTTTACTATGCGGGATCGGCCAGAGATCGTGCGGAGGATCTCCTTGCTGCCTTCGCCGATCCTGCGATTGACGGGATTCTGTGTACACGCGGAGGGTGGGGCGCGGCAGAGCTTTTGCCGCTGCTGGACGTGGAGCTGATTCGAGCCTCGCCGAAGGTTTTTGTGGGATATAGCGATATCACCTCACTCCAGACCTGGTTGCTGGAGAGCGCGGGCCTGGTCACCTTCCATGGGCCGATGGTCGCGGCCGACTTCGCGCGTGCAGGAGGGGTAGATCCCGGGCGGTGGCAGCAGGGCCTGCAGGCGTCTGCGCCGTGGACGTTGGGAGCGCAGGACGGATTGCGGACGTTGCGTCCTGGGGTTGCGGAGGGGCCGCTGCGAGGCGGGTGCCTGTCGATCCTGGCGGAGAGTCTCGGGACACCGTATGGTCCGAGGTCTTTCCGAGGCGTTCTCTTCGTCGAAGATATCGGGACGAAGGCGTACCAGTGGGACCGCATGCTGCTGCACCTGCGTTACGCCGGGATGCTGGAGGGGGTGACCGGGGTGGTGTTTGGCGACATGGGGCAGAACGTCGCGCCGGAGCAGATGGAGTTTTTAGAAGCGGCTCTTCTTCACGGGCTTCGCGACTTTGCGGGGCCGGTTGCCATCGGTTTGCGTTCCGGGCATGTTGATGGGGCCAATGTCACGATTCCGCTCGGGGTGGACGTCCGCCTGGACTGCGGCGATGTTCTGGATCCGCGGTTACACTTTCTCGATGGGGCTGTGACGCTCTAGCCTCCTTGCGCGACGACGATGCCTTTAACGAAACACATTCATTTGATTGGAATCTGCGGGACGGCGATGGCCTCCCTGGCGGGAATGCTGCAGGCGCAAGGCCACCGGATCAGCGGGTCGGACACGGCCTCGTACCCACCGATGAGCGATCTGCTGAACGAGCTTGGGATCGCGGTGCAGCAGCCGTACGATCTGCGACATCTGGATCCGCGGCCGGATCTCGTTGTGGTTGGAAACGCGATCTCGCGAGGGAATGCGGAGCTCGAGTATGTGCTCGATCACCGGATACCGTTTGTCTCGATGGCGGCGATCGTTCACGATGAGTTTCTGGCCGGGCGTGAGTCTCTGGTGGTGGCGGGTACGCATGGAAAGACGACGACGACGAGCATGCTTGCGTGGATCTATGAGACGGCGTCGCGTGCGAACCCGGAGCTGGCTCCATCGTTTCTGATCGGGGGAGTGGCGGAGAACTTCGGGAGCAGCTTTCGGGTGACGGCGACGCGGCCGTTTGTGATTGAGGGAGACGAGTACGATACGGCGTTCTTCGACAAGGGCCCGAAGTTTCTGCACTACTTTCCGGACGCCGCGATTTTGACTCACGTGGAGTTTGATCACGCGGATATTTACCCGGATCTCGATGCGGTGAAGACGGCTTTCAAACGGTTTGTGAATTTGGTTCCCGGGCGCGGACGCATTGTGGCGTACGACGGCAGCGAGAGTGTGACGGAATGCGTGTCGAAGGCGTTCTGCGCGGTAGAGCGATACGGCTTTCGGCCGGACTCTGAATGGAAGATTGTGGAGCTTCGGCATGACGGACCGGCCACGGGTTGGAAGCTGTTTCGGAACGGCGGCTTGTTTGCCGATCTATGGCTGCCCATGGCGGGCGAACACAATGCATTGAACGCGACCGCCGCGGCAGCTCTGGCGGCGGGGAACGGAATCGGCGCCGGGTGCATTGCCGAAGCGCTCGGAAGTTTTAGAAGTGTGAAGCGCAGGCTGGAGGTTCGGGCCGAGATCGGAGGGATCACGGTGATCGAGGACTTTGCGCACCATCCGACCGCGATTCGTGAGACGCTGCGAGCGTTGAGGGGATCGTATGCGGGGCGCCGGATATGGGCTGTGCTGGAGCCGCGATCGAACACGCTTCGACGCAACATCTTCGAAGCGCCTCTGATCGAGAGCCTCCGGCTTGCGGATCGGGTGGTGTTGGCAGCGGTCTTCAAGTCCGACAGCATCCCCGTGGCCGAGAGGTTGAAGCCGCAGAATCTTGTTGCGAGGCTGACCGAAGCTGGTGTGCCAGCCGTGGCCGTAGCGGACGCGGATGCGGTGATTGCCGAGCTCGTTCCGCAACTTATGAAGGGCGACGTCGTGGTCATTCTTTCGAACGGCGGCTTTGGCAATATCTACGAGAAGCTGCCGAACGCGCTCGCGGCTGCGCAAGCGGAGAACCCGCTACTCTGATCGGACCGAGCGCGGGTCTTGAGTGACATAACGCATGTTTGCAACTCTCAAAATCGTGTTCATGTATGTGCTTCTTGGCGTGCCGGCCGGGCTGATGGGAATTCCTTACTGCTTTGTCATCGGCGATATCGGGCCGCTGTACCGGTTAGCGATGAGGATAATTCGAGCCGGTCTGCGCGCGGGTGGCATTCACGTCAGGGTGTCGGGGCTGGAGAATGTTCCGGCACATCGGAGCTGCATCTTCATGTGCAATCACATCTCGAACCTGGATCCACCGGTGGTGCTGCCGCTGCTGCCAGGGCGGAGCGCGGTCCTGCTCAAGAAGGAATTGATGCGGATACCGGTGCTCGGGACGGCGATGCGCATGGCCAGGTTTGTTCCGGTCGAGCGAAGCAGCAGCCGGGACGCCGCCCAGCGCAGCGTCGGGGCCGCCGCGGAGGCGCTTGAATCGGGTTTGCATATTCTGGTCTTCCCGGAGGGGACGAGATCGCTTACGGGGCGGCTTTCGGCATTCAAGAAAGGGCCATTTTTCCTAGCGCGAGAGACGCAGGCACCCATTGTTCCGGTAGCGGTCGCAGGTACCCAGGGCATGATGCGGAAGGGAAGTTTCGCTGTCAATCCGGGCTGGGCAACGGTGCAGCTGTTGCCGGCGATACGGCCTGGGGACTACGCGACGAGGGAAGAGCTGATGGCGGCCGTGCACCGCGCGCTTGGGGAGGCGCTTCCGGAGGAGATGAGGCCGCTCGCTACTTGAGGATGGGATTGTAACCGTCAGTGATTAACCGCTGGCGCATGGCTTCGGCATCCTTTTTGGTGGGGAAGGGCCCGACCTGGATGTGTAGCAGCTTGTCCTGGGTTTGCTGCCGAATGGCTCCGGCGTATCCACGCCTGTGCAATGCCGCCAGAAGCAGATCGGCATCTTCTTTTCGGGAAACGGCGGCGACCTGCACAAAGCTCTGAGGTCCTGTGGGCTCACCCGGAGGCGGAGCTGATGGGGTGCGCGCGAAGGTTTCGGCGTCTACCTGGGGGTCTGGCTGGGAAAGCTTGAGAGAGGACCGGACCTGCGATCCGGGTTTTGCGCCCGCGGCGCGATCGAGGCGTTCCGGCGTGGAGTCTCTGCGGGAGGAGCCCTCCCCGGCTGGCTGGAGGACCTGGGAATCGGGTCTCGACGCGGTGGCCGCGGTATTTGCCCGGGACGGCGTCAGGCTCCCTGGGGCCGGTTTATCGCTTGATGTATTTACTGCATAGGGCGCGTTGGCGGCCAGAGGAGCTGGCGGGGCGGACCGCCTTCCCATGCTGTAACCCAGACCGAAGAACAGGGAGCAGACCAGCGCAAGCGCGAGGAAGATGGCGAGGACCGTGCCGGTGCCGAGCGATATCTCGCGATCCCCCCTGTCGGAGTCCCGCGGGTTATCGTCTGAATCGTATTGTGTCGGCATCGTCCAGGTCCTCAGTCCAGCAGCCATCCCAAGCAATTTCAGTCGGCCGGAGTCGTTTGAGTATCCCTGATGAGCCGAGCGCAGCCGAGAAATCGCCGGCACGGAGGCCAGCGGCAGTATCGATGCTATCTCCAACACCCGAAGCAGAGGTGACGCCGAGATGGGACGTATCTGTTCTGTTACGAGCCAGAAGTGTCTCGACGAGCTAGAAGTGCAGGTAGAAACCGATTCCCGGCTCGGTGGTGAAGGTTCTGCGGTTGATGGTCAGGTAGTTCTGGTCAAAGTCGGGCGCCTTGTAGAAGACCTGCCGGAATTGCGCGCGTACCCCGAAGTGGCTGGAGAAGACGGGCTGCTCGACGCCGATGGCGTAGTAGACGGCCAGGCGAGCCCGGGCTGGCAGCCCCTGTCCGCCGTACGGGGTAGGTCGAAAGGCCAGGGTGCCCACACCACCGGAGGCGAAGGTTTGCAGACCAAGCAGGCTGGGGCCGTGGGCGACGTAGCCGAGGCTATACTCCGAGGCGTTTGCCTGGGCTCCGTTGGGAATGTAGCCCGAGAACTTCTCGGTAAACCGGGCGTAGCTGAAGTTGCCCTCGAGACCGAGGAGGGGAGACTTGGTATAGCGGACGGTGACGAGAGCTCCCAGTGTATTGCTGGCGGTCTGGCTGACGGGAACGCCTTGATAGTTCGTCCCCTGGACGCTTTTGGTGAACTGACCGATGCCGTTGACCGAGAGATCGAGGCGTTGAAGCTGCCGTTGCGTGGCGGTCACCTGGGCGACTGCCGTGGAGACGAAGAGACCGGAAGAGAGACAAAACCAAAGAGTCCATCGTGAGGTTTGTCGGAGGACTTTCAACATGCCAAGCAAGCTCCTTGAGACCGTATGTTGCCTATCTTTTGAGTCTACTCTGGAACGTCCGGGACGCTCCAGAAGGAGGTCGATCACCAGGGCTGGTGGCTGGATCTGGATGGGATCTAGCGGGGGCTGGGAAGATGGATCTCTGGCTCGCGGATTGTCTTGTTGCGTCTCGCCATGGCTGCGATACGGCCGAGGACGCAGGCGTAGACTCCGACCGCCGAGCCTACGCTGAACGCGATAGCTGGGTGAACTCCCGAGATGGTCGGTGTTTGCAGGACGAGGCTACCCAGACCGTAGATCAGGCCGGGTACGCCGATGACGGCCAATACCCGTGCGGAGGGTTTGCTGGCAGAGAGGGCCAACATGACAGTGGCGGCGAAGAGGAGGATCAGGCCTGCGGGGCGCAGCGGAAGGCGAGACAGACCGTAGACGCCGGAGAGGAGAAGAAGCAGACCGAGCGCCCCGGGAAGTACGGCTCCGGGCAGGTTGCACTCCAGGAAGATGAGGAGAATGCCAGAGCCGACGAGGGTCACGGCTAAATTTGGATTCATTAGCCACGCGGTCAGATGTTTGCGAGGCGCCGCGATGTCCGGGAGCATGACGGCTTGCGTTGAGAGATCTGCGGCGATGCCGAAGTGGCCGTGCGCTGCCGGCGCATCCGGCGCGGAGAGAGGTCCGGGCGGGTCTGTTCTGGTTTGGGGGAGGAAGGTGGAAGCTGCGAGGGACCGTGGCTCCAGGTAGGCCAGCGCCTGTGGATGAGCCTGTGCGACGGGGGCTTGGCTGATGAGACCAAGGATGCAGATGAGCAGGAATGGAGGTGTGGGCCCTAGCTGGAAGAGCTTCATGGCAGAGACTGGCCACGGCTTTGAAGCGCCTGCTTCATCCCCAGCGCGGCACTGTTCTTCGGCTCAAGTCGAAGGGCATTGCCCACGTCCGAGGCCGAGGCCGCGAGCTGGTTTGCCGCAAGCTCGATACGCGCGAGGATGAGGTAAGCAGCGACGTTGGGACGGAGCTGGAGCGAGATCTCGGCCTCCTTGCGTGCCTCGGCCGAGTGTCCACTTTGCTCGCGAATCTGCGCCAGGCCTGCGTGGCCCATGGAGCTTGACGGGTCTGCCGTGATTGCTGTCTGGAACTCTTTCTCGGCGTCGGGCAGCAGTCCCTGGCTGAGATAGTCGCGACCCTGCTGGGCGTACTGTGCGGCGCGCTCCGCCGGGGGCAGGGTTGCCAGACGCAAGTCGCGGATCTGGTCGAGCTGAAAGGCAGCCTGTCGAAAGGACGCCTCGGAGTAGGTGCGGCGTACGCGTTCCAGAGGGACGAAGGAACCGTTGCCGGAGAGGTCGGATTTCAAAGAGGCGGGTGTGATGGTGCCCGCTGCCAAGCGGTTCCGGAGTTCCTGAATCTCCGTGTCGGAAGGCCTCAGCTTCAATGCGGCCGCGACTTCACGCTGCGCCCCGGCGGTGTCACCCTGGTGCAGAAGCGCGACCGCGAGGTTGTAGTGGAAGTCCGGGTCGTTCGGATCCGCGGCAACGGCCCGCTGAAAGAGAGCGGCGGCGTCATGGCCCTGACGGCTGGAGGCGACCCCCTGATTGTTGATGACCTCGGGCAGCGGAAGGCGGTTCGCGATGAAGGCGAAAGCGGCTTCGGCTTCGGCGTATTTGGCGGTGTTGATGCGAGACAGGCCGATGTAGAACTGGGCCTCGAGCGCTCGTCTCTCCGTCGGAGGGATCTTTGCGAGCGTCGCTGCTGCCCGGTCGTACTCTCTCTGCGTGTACAAGGCTTGGCCCAATGCGAGCACCGCGGCGAAGTAGGTTGGCGTTTCAGTGACGGCCATCTGCAGACGCTTGATGCGCTCCTGTGGAGTCGCGGCATCGGTACCGCGGATGTAGTTTTCGAAGGAGCTGAGTTTGACTCCTGCCGATGCCGACAGGAAGGTTTGCTGGGGGACCGGGAAGCGCGGGTCGATTTCGCGAGCGGTCTTCCATGCAAGTGCGTTCTCCACATCGAAGAGCCGTGAGAGTTCGCTCGAGTCCGCCAGGGGAGGCGAGAGGCGAAGCTCAGCGACGCGCAGGACCTGGGCCTGCACGGAGATCCGCGAGCCCTGGGTGGTGTAGTTGCCGACGACCACGAAGTCGGCGTCCAGAGTCTGGGCGATCCGGATGGTGGTGGCGCGAGTCGGCTTGAAGCCGGCCGGCAGCCCGAGGTGATTCAAGGCGAATAACCGGTCTTCGCGAGTGATTGTGAGGAAGCCCGATGAGCTCAGGCGCTCGCTGAGGGTGTCGGGGAAGGAATCGCCGATCCAATCCAGATTCGGCTGACCGGAACGGTTGTCGAAGGGCAGGACGAGAACGACCCGGCCACCCAGACCTTTCGCTTCAGGCGCCGCCTGGGCGGGTGCGGAGAGATGGAAGGCGAGCAGCCAAAGAGAGAGCCGCCCAAAGAAGGTGCAGAGTCGTACATGCCGAGATCCAGCCACAGATAAAGTATAGAGCGGCGTCAGCGCGCTGTGGTCTGGCTGGTTGCGGCGGGGACAGGGTTGAAACGGAGAACGGCTGCCCACTCACCTCGCCGGTGCGTCTCCCAGACGATTTCGCCGTGCAAGAGCGCCGCGGCTGCGGCGGGCTGGAGGTCATGGTGGAAGTCGAAGTACTGCGTGTCCGCCGACTCATTCTGCATGCCGAAGTTGGCCTTTCCGGGAGGTGGTTCCCACTTGGTGGAGAAGAGGAGTGCTGTGTCGTAGGCTGCTGGACGGGTCGCGACGTTGCGTATCTGCTCGAGCGAGAAGTTTGGCATGCCGACGGTCTTGATGGGAAGGCGAGTGTAGCCGAGCTCTGGGTGCTCGAGCTCCGCGGTGCCGGGCCAGGCGGTCAAGACCTCTGCATCCGGAAAGCGATGTGCGATCAGGCTAATGGCTTGCTGGTGGAGGACGATCATATCCCGGTAGGTCAGGTTGTCCTCTGGCGCGAAGGCATAGGGGGGGTTGAGCCAGATGGCGGCGGCGAACGCGGCGAGGCTAAGACCGGCGACACTCCACCAGAGGCGCAGGTGACGGCGCCACTCGACCACGCAAACCAACAGGATCAGCGGGTACATGGGGAGGAGATAGCGGGTGAGCAGAGCTCCTCCGAGCACGGAGAAGGCGATAAGGTTCGCAACCAGAATGGCGCAGATAGCTCCTCGGACTGTCCGCGGAAGAGCGTTTTGGACGGGGTTTGGGAGAACAGAGGTGAGCGCAAGCGCGGCGGTACAGAGCACGGGAACGAACATGTTCATGTGCATCGTGAGATGGAGGAGCCGATGCCAAAGACAGAGCGCGAAGCGGTAGGCGTCGAGATTGGCGGTTGCGTTGTAGCGGAGGAACTCGGGGTTGCCGAAGACGAAGCCGGTCTGGTGGAAGTGGTAGGCGTACCAGCCAATCAGTGGAAGCACGGGCGCGCTCAGGGCTGCGGCCAAGACAAGGCGAGGCGAGGAAGAATGTAAGCCGGTCCGCTCACGAAGGAGAAGAACGAGTTCGTAGACGGCGAGCGTCGCCGGGGTGACGATGGCGGTTTCTTTGGATAGAACAGCGAGCGAGAAGAGGAGGGCGATGACGAGTATGTTGCCGGGGCTGCGTTCCGTTGCCGGCTTGGTACGCGAGTCAGGTTGGTGTGCTGTGATTTGCGGTGCGAGGTAGAAGGAGAGTGCCCAAAGGGTGAAGGCGGCGGCGAAGATATCGGCGTGAGCGAGCGTGCTTTGAGCGAACCAGATGGGATAAGCGGCAGTCAGCAGGGTGACCGTGGTTGCGGTGAGGTCTCCTGCGAGGCGGCGAGCGAGCCGAAAAACCGCGAGGAGCGCGGCGGAGGCGATGATGCAGATAAAAGTGCGGGTGCCGCTGATGACGAATCCGGAGAGGCGCCACCAGGCGGCGAGAAGGATGGAGGGCAGGGGCGGGTGGGCGTTGGTGACGGTGGAGTGGGGGATGAGGGCGCCGGTGCGGAAGAGGTCGAGCGCGGCGGGGATGTAGTAGCCGCTCTCGTCCCAGAAATAAGGGAGACGAAGCAGAGTCCAATGGCTGACGAAGACGAGGACGAAGAAGACCGGGTAGAGCATCCATAGCCGCAGATCCGGGGGCGGCTGCCGGCCTGGATCGAGCCGGCTATGGATGGAAGAGGAGGGCACGCGGTTAGTTGAGGGGACCTTCGGAAGCCGGAATGGGCTCGATGGTGAGCGAGCCGAAGGTCTGCTCGTACTGGGCGAGATTCTGGCCGAGCACATTCCAGAGAGCCTTGGCCTGCTGCGGGCTGAGGTAGATTCCCTGGAAGCTGGAGAGCATGACCTCGTCGGGGGCATTCTGGCTCATGGTGCCGAAGCCGAGGAAGAAGTCCCAGACGCTCATGCGGACCTGAACGCTGTTGGCGTAGCCCTCGCGATAATTTTCGGTCTGGGAGAGCTTGAGAGTGGGTTCATTAGGATGTCTGTTCTGATTCATTGCGGCTCGTTTCGAAGGGAAGAGTTTTGGTGCGAAAGGGGGGACTTGAACCCCCATGGATTGCTCCGCCAGATCCTAAGTCTGGTGCGTCTGCCAATTTCGCCACTTTCGCGTCAATGGGTTACGGGATGATTTTAGGTTGGTGCCGATTTGGTTCAGTCTGTTCAGAGCCACAACAACTTAGCCTTATGGTGTCTGGTGTGGTCCGGATGGGGTGTAACGCATAGACAATCTGAATTGTACGACGCCTCATCTGCTGAGCGATGGTCCGGATGCGGCTGGTGCCATCGCCAAGCAGGTTGGCTGAGGTACCGGCGGCGAATGGCTACCTCATCGCTCTTGGATTTGTTCCCACATCGGGACGCCCCGATCCTGGTGGTGGTTGATTACTAAAGATGATCGGTAAGCCGTTCACCGTGGTGGGGGAGCCCCAGGACGAGCAAATATCAACGCTGCGCCATCATGGCAAGATCCTCAGGTTCAGGCATCGGCGCAGCTGGGTCGATCGAGAGGCTGTCAAGCAGTGCTTCCACACGACGGGCAAGATGATATGCCTACCGGTGTGCACGGTGAGTTGATGCAGACGTTTTGACGAAGCATTGTCAACCTCAGGACTGAAGCCGCTCATAGTAGATTGCGAAGCCAACATCGGGGCGAGTGTGGTGTAATTCGCTATCCGCGGCTCATGTCGTTGGCGTGGAACCGGCACCCGATAACTTCTTAGTCGTATAACCCGGGTGGGGATCGATTAAGACAGACCGGCATCGCTGCCGAGGATGGATCGGCTCACCTCAGTGATCCCAGCCAAGGAGCCTGGGGCTATCTGAGACGATGACGGTAGTGTTCTTGAAGTCCAGATGATCGCACTTTTGATTGGAACAGGATTTTCAGCGTGCAACCAGGATTGTCGACCTTAAGCACGTGGTTGTGATCGAGGTCTGCGAGGCAAAGGAGATTTGTGATGGATCAAGCTTTAATTGATCACTCCACGTCCTAAAACCCCGATGGCTCCCCTGGACGCAAAGTCGGAGTTGGGGGGCGAGGTTCGGTTACTTCAGGTGGCAACATTGTTACTCACAGCCGCGCAACCTACCTAAATAGGTAGTAGGTACTTCTCAGGAAAGATCTAGGGAGTCTCTGCACAAGTTCTGCGTCCCCAGCCTGATTGATTAATCTTGATCTCTGAGGGCGAAGAGCGATGAGCCAGCGGACCTTTGCGAGTCAGGCGGAGTTTCAGAGGTACGGCCGTA
>JAABUL010000164.1_pt1 | contig 135928 bp, 230 predicted proteins | sample 5559151 | NCBI WGS metagenome assembly JAABUL01 (sample SAMN10711876, study PRJNA513368) | rock metagenome | isolation source: Antarctica rocks | place: Antarctica: Victoria Land, Pudding Butte sud | reverse complement strand
GCCGCCCGCCGCCAACGGCAGGCAAACGGGACAGACCCTGGCCAGAGGTTCCCAGGCCGAGTTGTGGCGACGGTGACACCGATGGGGACCATGGTGCTCCCAGGGCAGGACCTGCACATCAGCAGGCTTGCAGGGCCTGTTATTCTCTGAGGGTTTTCAAGTTGAGTCCAGTGTTCGCACCCGGCCGGCGTCGATGCCGTGGGCGGCGAGCGCGGCGGAGGTGTGGGCGCGGGCACTGGCGCACGCGTAGGGCTTGTTCTTCAGCAGCAGCCGCGAGCCCGACACCGCCTGTAGGATGCGCGCCCACACCCGCAGCACCTGCCCAGCAGCATGGTGCCTTTCAGATTGAGCTTCAATTGACATTTCGTTCTTCAGCAGCAGCCGCGAGCTGCAGTATGGGCTCTGGAAGCTCACCATGCTTCGCAACGAACTGTGAGGCTTGGGATACACTGCAATGCTGACTCTTCGGGGCGTAGAGCATGTGGCATGCAACGCACCTCCGGCGTGATCTTGGCCAGGTTGTTGAAGCTGCCGAAGGTGACGAAGCCGGAGGCCGCGGCAGGCAACGGCGCGACCGGCGGCGCATCCACCGCCGGCGTGTAGCACAGGAAGCACTTCGGCAGCCGCACCAGCTCCTCCACAAACGTCTGCGATAAGGAAAGAAAAAGTTTGAGATCCCTGCAAATTTCATTGTAGGAGCGATTGCACTGTAATCCGGAACGTTCCGCTTCCTCACCGTCAAAGAGGAACATGCGCCCGCTGCGTTGCTGACTTGACGATGGGTGCAGGGCCAAGGTGATGACATATGCACAGGTGCAACACTCGGCCACACCAGTTGGCAGATCGGTGCAGCTGTGCCAGCTTGCCTGCCACGCCTTCGTCCAGCGAGCCACAGAAGCGAAGCAATTTCAAACAATAGTGGGTTATCATCTGCATAAGAGGGTTTGACATTACCTGATTTTCAGCGGTTTTGGCTCACCTGCTGCGTGTCGAGCGGGTCACACACGGCGTCGGTGAAGCGATAGTCCACCGCCTTGAGACCTGTGCTGTTGGGGTAACCTATCCAGGTCACCTGCAGCTCAGCAAGATCGAGCTCTCATGTCTGTAGAACAGTGTGAAAGGCTGCAGATGGTGCTCCAGGGCCGGGACGCCAGCACACTGGCAGGACGCTCTGGCGCAGGGTGCACACGTGCCACCTGGAACGCTTGCTGTCGTACAGATGCCCTTGCGGGCTGCAGGGCTCACCTGCACCGGCGCCAGCCGAAAGGCGCAAATGCCCAGGCGGTCATCGGAGACTTGAAACATGCCGCCCTGTGCAAATTGAAACTACAAAGCAAACAAGCAATCCAACACACATCCCGCACCTGCACCGGCGCCAGCCACAGCGAGCATGGTTGTTGGCGGTGTGCCCCATGAGCTGACACCAGGATCTAGACGCCGTCGCTGTTCTGAGATATGCAATTTGATACGATAACTTTATGAGCCCCGCACCTGCACCGGCGCCGGCCGCAGCGCGCACACGCCCAGGCGGTTGATGGCGGCTTTGATGATCAAGCCAACAGTGGCACACAAGTCAAAGCTTTTCCGATGCCGCACCTGCACCGGCGCCGGGCGAAGGGCGCACACGCCCAGGCGGTTGTTGGCGGTGTGCCCCGTGAGCTCCACCAGGATCTGGACGCCGTCGCGGCGCACCACCTCCGCCAGCTCATGCTCGGACAGGGCCGCGACGTCGCGCCAGGTGCCGCCGGCCGCCGCCACCGCGCTGCGCAGCATCTCCGTCTTGCTGTCGCCCTGCAAGGTTATGCGCGATACCATTGGTCTTCCTGAGAAACAGTTGGGACACACTTGAGACTCAACTCTGAAAACGGTATTAGGATTGCAGGTGTGATCGCTCTGGCCCCGCGAGACATCTGCAAGCTTTACAGAGCGCCTGCAGATCAAATATGCAAGCGGACCACATTTTAATGCCGTGAAAGATCGGTCAGGCAGCTAAGTTTCGGGATCTCTAGCAGGTCGTGAGTGGATGCCGTACCTTTAGGACGCAGTTGTACACGACGTGGCGGACGGCCGCGGGGTTATGATGCCGCAGCGGCGCCTCAGCAAAGTAGCTCACAGAATGCTGCACAGTGACAAGGGTGCCATGTTCAGATCTTGTAACAGCATCAGCTTCTTGGACCAGCCAAGATGTGTTGTCGTGCCATGTCGATCGTGCTCGGCAGACATGTAGCATCAGCTTGACAGAACAGTGTAACATTTGCGGCGATGTGCGGCCTGCACAGCATGACGCACAATTGAAAGCACGCAGCATGAAGCAGCTTTTGCGAAGTACGCACCGTGAAGAGGTCCGGGCTGAGATACCCAACCTGCATTCGAGCAGTCAGCTTCTTCAAGGACAATAATGTGGGTAATGTTGCTATTGGTGTTTGCAGCAGTCTGAACATAGCTCGTCCGGAGCACCCTGCGCACCGCATGCTTGATGCTGCAACCCCCCGGCATTAACTTAGCGATGGCACATTGCAATTGCCGCACCGTGAGCGGCCCGCCAATGGGCACATCGTCTGCCTCACTGTCGCTGCCGGCGGCGGCGGCTGCCGCCGCGCCATTCCCGCCGTTCTCGCGGCTGTGGTCGGCCGCGCCGCCCGCGGAAGCGTCCATACTGCTGGCGCCCGCCTCCGCTGCAGGGCCGCAGGCCGCGTGCCCGTTGGCCATGGGAGGGTGCAGAGCACAGGAGGGTGTAGGCCCGCCGGCGCCGCCGCGGCGCGGCAGCAGCAGCGGCGACAGCGGACGGAACTGGCGCTGGAAGCGGGAGCCCCACTCCTCGTGGGCGGCGCACACCAGCCGGTCCTCCCCCTGATGGATGTAGTTGAGCGCCAGCAGCCGGTTCTGGCCTGCGCAGCGCAGACGGCGCCGTCAACACTTTCTGTGACCGAGCTTCCGAGTTGACGGCTCAATCAGATATTGCAATCGCGGAGTTTGGCATGACTGCGAGCTGCTCATAAGAGCATCAACTGTGAAACACTCGCCAGGTTTTCGGGGTGTCCACGGGACACACAGCACCAGGCAATCCACACCGGCCGCAGGAGGGCCAAGTGTGCAATCATCATAGATGAGCTGCTTTTGATGCTGCACAAGCCTGCATTTGCTACTCAATCAACCCACCTGCATTGCGGGAGTCGGGGCTAAGTTCCAGGCAGCGGCCGTAGGAGGCGAGGGCGTCGGGCACTGCGCCCACGTCCCGCTGCAGCACCCCCAGGTTGTTGTGCGCCTCCACATAGCCCGGCGCAGCCAGCAGCGCGCCTGCAAAACAGGTTGCACTGGTAAGAAACACAAGTCAATCACCATGTTTCTGCTGCAGCACCCCAGAATGTTGTGCTCCGCGTGCCGCGGCGCCGCCAGCAGCACCTGTAAGTGTGCGGCGGATGCGGCTCAAAAGGCGGCACAGGGTCATGCAGCGCCATCACATGCCAACGTAGCTATGAGTCTGACACGTCTTCGGGACGCTGCTCAGCGCATGACCTGCTGGGCACAGCACAGTCGCGCTCAGGCAATGCCTGCACAGAATCAAGCGCCTTTGAGAAGCTGTGAAAGACGCACCTTGCAGCAGCTGCAGGGCTTCGGCCACGCGGCCCTGTGCCGTGTACACCACCGCCAGGTTGTTGAGGCCCTGCAGCATCAGCCGCAAACATCAGCCAGGTGTGGGGCATAACAACGTTCACCTCACCTCGCAGCTTGCCAGCACATGCGACCTGGCAGCACAGGGGCCACAGCAGAGCAGCGGCAGGGTTGCAAACCCCTGAACTCCCGGTGCGCGCCTGGGGGAAGTTGGGCCGGATCTGCAGCGCGGCGGTGTAGCACTGCGCCGCGCGCTCCAGGTTGCCGCGCTCCCGGTGCAGCACCCCCAGGTTGTTCAGCGCCTGCCATGCAAACGAAAGGAGGTTGACTCGTGATGCGAAAGCTGCGTATGTGCATAGTGCCCAGGTTGCAGCACGCTGAGGTTGTTCAACGCCTGCCGTGCACACAGGAAAGTTCACGTGGTTGTTGAACAGAAGGGTGGGCTTGCCGCCATGGATTGAGCGCCTTGCTCCTGCTGCGCCGGTTCAGGTCAGCTGTGTCCTTTCAGCAGCACGCTCTCCGCAGCGGGGCAACTTCACAGGAGCAGGGGCAGGGGCGGCGACGGACTTCGGCGCAGGAGGGATTGAGCTGCGCGGCCATCTCGTAGGCGAAGATGGTGCCTTGTCTATTCGGCAGGGTTTTGGCAGGAAATGAAGCTGCTGCTGAGAAGGAGGGGACGTGGGGCACCTCGGCGCAGGAGGGGTTGAGCTGCGCGGCCATCTCGTAGGCGAAGATGGCGCGGTCTGAGAGTCCCGCCTCGCCGCACGCGACGCCCAGGTTGTACAGCGCGTCCGGGTAGCGCGGGTTGAACGCCAGCGCGCGCTCGTACATGTGGATGCCCCCCTCTGTGTCGCCTGTACCCAATGGTCGTCAGGTCTTAAAGACCTGAGACAGCCTCTGAGCCTGAGAAACGTGAGACAGCCTCTCAACTCTGACACACCCCTAATTCCACGATGCAACCTGCGCCATGAAATCACTTCACAGGAAACATTTGCCGCCGCGGCCCGATTTCACAGTGCTGCAGAGCAGAACTCCGACGCTCGAGTAGAAGCCTCAAGGCAGCCTAAAAATTTCTGAGGCCCAGGTGTGCGGCAGCCCAAAATTTTCGGCAAGCTCTCAGTCAGCTCCAGCGCTGGTGCGCACCGTCCAGCTTGATGCGGGTGCCCAGCTAGACTGCAACATAGTTTCATTTCCTTGTTAGCAAAATTTCAGGCTGCGCACCGTTGAGCTTGGTGCGGGTGCCCAGTTCGGTGAGCGCGATGGCGAGGTTGTTGCGCACTATCTCAAAGTTGGGCGCCGCGCTCAGCGCCCGCTCGTACGCGTCCACCGCCTCCGCCAGCCGGCCCTGCAGCAAAAGCACCATGCACCGTGAAAAGCAGCACATTTCAAGATCTGGCGCCACGCTCAGCGCCCGCTCGTATGCGTCCACCGCGCCTCGCCAGCCAGCCCTGTAGCACAATGGCAGAGGCTGTTGGACGACAGCCATCTCTGCTTCCAGAAATGACTGAAAAGGTGACGCTGCCCTGCAGAACTGCGTGTCCACCAGAACAGCAGCAGGCAGCTTGTCCAACAATGACAAACTTGCCTGGTTCTTGTGGATGACGCCCAGGTTGCACCAGGCCTCAGCGTAGCCGGGCGCCACCGCGAGCGCAGCGCGGTACTGCCCGATAGCCTCCTCCGCGCGGCCCGCCTCCGAGTGCACCACCGCAATGTTGTAGAAGGCCGGCGCGTAGCCCGGGCAGATCTCCACCGCCTGCATGTGCAACCTCAGACATCGACACACCTTTGCATTTGGTTTTGAGTGTGCTTTTTACTTTCAGGAAGGACTGTGACAGCTGCACCAGGTGTTGTAGAAGGCGCGTAGCCCCGGCAGATTGCCATCGCCTGCAGAGTGCAGGAACACAGGAGACATGACTTGGGCAGCAAGTTTTCCGGCATGGCGAACATCAAGACCTTGTTGCACGCCTGAGAGGTGCAATCTGCAATTTGCATGAATGTGCTCACGCCTCACCTCCTGGTAGTAGCTCATGCCCTCCTCCGCGTTGCCCGCCAGCTTCAGCTGCGTGCCTGCGCAATTGGGCGGCCACCTCAGCTGGTGGGCACCTGAAAGCACCCGGTGCGAGTGCACTGCTGAGCTGCAGACGCCGTGCCAACCGCCTGGCGTTTCCAAGCTGTGCGGCTGCTGCGCAAGCCAGGATGAAGCCTGCACATGCGCAGGTGCTGCTAATGTTCGATGACGCTGCGACTGCTCGCGGTGGAATGTGCTTGCCAGGGCAAATCACTCAGCGGGCTGCGCACCCAGGTCGGTAAGCACGACCGCCAGCGCGCGGCGGATGTCGGGCGATGCGGAATCGATGGCGTGCGCCGCCCGGTACGACTCCACACTCTCCACCAGCAGCCCGCACGACTTGTACAGCCGGCCGCAGGACGTCAGCGTCTCCAGGTGGCCGCCGTCCGCCGCCAGCGCTGACGCAAAGGACGCAAAGGCCTGCCATGAGTAAATCCGGTCCTTGAGTCGTGATGTACTTGTCAGTGCAAATGGCGGCCGTGTGCCGCCAGCGCCGACGCAAAAGGCGCCTGAAAATCCAAGGAAGGCCTGGAATTCCCAATTGCACGCAAAAAAACCGTCAAGAACACAGGACTTGTCAGTCATTCCAGGTGGCTTGCGCCACCCGCCGCCGCTGCAAAAGCCGCAGAGCCCTGTGCAGGTGATGATGGGCGTCAGCAGCTCGTTGTGCTCATCATAGAAGGGAGCCTTCACTTCTGGCCTTCGTGTCACCACTTGCCACGATCAACTGCATCAGATGATCACACAGCCATATTGGCTGGCAGAAAACGGGACTTGCAGCGCACCCCGACGTTGTTGCCGGTCGCCGCCAGGCAGTTGCCGCGCATGCACAGCAGCTCGGAGGAGGTGGGGCACGACTGCAGCAGGCCCTCCATGAGGTCCAGCGCCTCCGCATGCCGCTCTCGCCCCAGCATGATCCTACAGCAAACAGGATGCACTCACAACCAAACCGACTCGCCATGGCGCATGCATGTGCAATTGTATGTAATTCTGAGCCAAATAGGCATGCCAACTTGAGGGTCGGGACGCATGCGTAGACGTACCGGGCAAGCGCGCGCTGCCGCTGGTGTGCCGCTGCATCTACCCCGTTCTTCGCGACCGCCTCGCCGCCGCTGTGCGGCGCCGGCAGCGCGGCGGCCTGAGCGCTGCCCGCTACCGGCCCGGCCGCCTTGCCGGCTGCTGGCGACGCGGCCGGCGCCGCTGCTGGCGCAAAGTCGCCCTTGCTCGAGGTCCGCTGGAATGGCGGCGGCGGCGGCGGCACCACACCGGCAGCCTCCGGCGCCGAGGCGGCGGTCCTGAGCTGCATGGCCGCATTCTGCGCGCTGACATCTGCAGCAGCAGCAGCCGGGTGCTGCCGCTCGGGGCTGTCGCTGCCTGTCTGCATGGCGCTGGGAAAGGATGACAAATTCAGGCCCAACCCGCGGCGCAGGAAGTTGGGGGCGCCGCCGCCGACGGGTATCCCGACGTCCTGCAGCTGCAGCAGCCGCTCCAGTGAGGAGCCCACGTCGGCTGCCGGCTGCGCGGCGGCGAGGGCGGCGCTGCCCTGCAGCCGTGGTAGCTGCGAGGTTGCCACGCCCTCCTGGGCCGCCGCCGCCGCCGCGTGCTGATGCGCCGCGATCGCCACAGCAGCCCCGCGGCGGTCCATCCTGCTGTTCAGCGGGTCGCTCAGGCTTCGGACTGAGCGTTTTCCGTTAGGCTCTGGGTGCGGAACGCCCTCGTGCTCATCCTGCCGCTCATCCGTCGACGCCGCCGCCGCCTCGGCGCCGCCATTGCCGCTGTGCGAGTCTAGGGGAGGCTGCCGGCCGCCACTGCTGCTGCGCCTGAAGGCGCCAGGTTGCTCTGCCAGGTCCTGCGACAGCCGCAGGCGGGCCAGCTCCAGTGCATGCACCGTGGCGTCTGTGCCTACGGCAGCAACGGCGGAAGCCGCCGCTGCGGCCTGCATGCTGGGGCTGTGGCGGGACGTCGCCTCGTCATCATCGTCCGCCTGCCTCTGCAACGACTGCCGCGGCTTGCGGGCCCCAGCCGGCAGCCGGGAGCCCGCGTCGTCCGCCGTGTCGCCTGCGCCGGCTGATGACGCGCCGCCGCCGCTGCCGCCGTGAAGCGCAGCAGAGATGTGGTCGCCGATAGACGGCCCGATGGAGCTGTCTGAATGCGTCGGCGAGGGCGCGTCCGGCGCAGGCCGCTTGAGCGGCAGCGTCTCGCGCGGCGAGCCCGGCTGCATCAGGCCGGCGGGCGTGGCGGCTGCCGATGGGCTCAGGACGGCGGACGGCGAGTCGTGCCGCGAGTCGCTGCTGCTGCGGCCGCTGCCGATGCGCAGGCTGCCGGCGCGGTAGGGCCCCTCCTCCAGCGCCTTGCGTGCCTGGAGACAAGACACAAAATACTTCAACATCGCATACATGATGCAGCTGATGAGACAAGGTTTGAGAGCTGCCTTACTGCATGGCATGGCTGCATCCTGTGACTTGCTGGCATCAAAGCAGCCACGGCACCATCTCGATGCTTCCTAGTGATGGCTTGCACCCTCACCTGTGCCGAGTACTGAGATGCCATGGACTGGCTGAGCAGCGCGCTGGCCGAGCGGCTGCCGCTGCCGGGTGGCGGGCTGCCGACGGGCGTCGTGTGCCCGCTGGAGGGCGGCAGTGGACTCGGGCTCTCGCTGCCGCTGCCGCCGGCGCCGCCGAGCACGCGGCCGACTGCCGACCGCACCGCACGCACCCGCGACGGCGATACACTGCGGCTGCCAGGCGGACTGACCTTGCTGCTGGCGGTGCCGCCGCCGCCGGAGCGGCCGCCACTGGACCGGCTGCCGGAATGCTTCAGCGCCGCGTCGCCATCGCTCCGCCCCGGCGGCATCGGCTGGGCGCTCGCCAGGCCATTTGCCGGCTGCATGCCGGCGCTGGAGAGGCCCGCGGCCGACAGCGGCGCATCCTCGCCGACCTTCTGCCGCACGTGGCGCTGGCCGGCAGCGGCGGGGGACTGCGGCTGCGGCGGCGGCGGCTGTGACGCGGCCGCGGGCGCCTGCAGCTGCTGCGACGACGGTTGCGACTGCGTGTCGGCGCTGTCGCTGGTGGACGTCTGCATGCAGGAGTCAAGTGCGAACCTGGGCTGCATTCTTGTAACATCTCAGCCATCAGCGCTGAATGGTCAGAATGTAGCCAGATGAATACCCAAGGCGCTGACGACGAAACGTGCAAACGTGCAGGCCCAAGCAAAGAATACATGCAGCTACACAAGCAAGCAAGTGCTTGGGAGGCATGCATCGCATATGTTCCAATGATGCGGCCTTGCGCAACGTCGAATGTGCCGCTGCGCAAGGCCGCATCGTCGTAACACAGAGTGCAGCACGAAGTGCAGGACGAGCACCGATCACCTGCACAGGCAGTGACTGTCCCCGTTGCGTGGGTGGCAGCGCGCCGGCTACGTCCTCCTTGGCTCGCTCAAACATGGTGCCAACAATCGGCTGGCTAGAATCGAAGTCGCATTGTGCCCGCCACGATGGGGCACGCAGCGTCGTGCAAGGTCAACCTGACACTGAAGAGTGCTTTGCTGTTAGGATATCGTTCAGATCGAGCTCATGCAGCTCGTGCGTCTTCGATGACTGATACGCATAGGGCCATCCTTGCTGGCGGGCGTTGCCGCTGGCAACGAGGCTTGATGGAAAGGGTCGTCTCCAGCGACCTGAAACTAGTCTTAGTAGCAAATTTGAGATTGGTATGTGAGCTGGTCATAAAGTGCCCAGAATGCAATGGCGAGCAAATGCACAAGACAGGCTTGAAACGTCACACACTTCCCATTTGCACGCTCGCCTTGTTCCGGTACGACAATTTACAATCACAAATCGATGCGGAGCACCTCACGCATCGTCTGATAGTGACAATAATGCACAGCTTTCGTCGATCTCAACTCCTGGAGTGCCTCGAGTCGCCCGCTGGGAGCTGATAATCGCAGCACAATACAGTGTTTCTTCTGTTTCGCACACGATGGCAGCGATGCAGACCCTGCTGGCACAGATTCAGGACCTGTCATCGAAGCCGCCCGCGCTCTTTGCGCAGCTGCACACCGCGCTGAAGGCCGCAGAGACGGGCCTGCAGCAGGCGGTGCATCAGAATGGCAATGGAATCATCGTCAACGCGCTGCAGACCCTCAGCCCGCTGCAGCACACACTGGGCATCGTCTACCTCCTGTGCGCCCTTTTTCAAGCGTTATCAAAACATCCTTGCTCCCATGATCCAGCTGCCGCATCGTGCACGCTGCACACTCGATGCGACGCCTGTCCGACGCAGAACATATGCGGTTCAAGCATCCGATGTGGCTTGGTGAAACATGACATGCCGCACGCGCAGGAATGCGTGGGGCAGCCTAGGCACGGGTGGGCAGGGCAACGAGCACTTTGTCTCGGTCGCCTCGCAAGTGTTCCTGGAGGGAGACGCCCGCCAGTTGCAGGCCGCGCCCAGCGCAAGTGCGTTCCAATCTATGCCTGCACTTGCAAAATGGACCTCGGCTCTCCTCATGTCCTGCCACAGATACAGGCAGCTCAGATAGTGGGCTTTGACTGCATGTCAATTTTGAGTGTTGTTTTCGCGAATCCATACTTCTTCTTCCGCGCAGCGGCCAAGCTGGCGGGCTGCCTACGGGACCACATCGTCGCAATGCAGATCCCGCGGCGAGGCATCCTGCCGCTGCGGTCGGCGTTGGAGAAGGTCGCGCCCTTGCCAGAGTACATCACGCCCATGCACGCGATGTTCTTCCAGTGGTGCGCCCTTTGTGTATGTTGGATTCCACCGCCTGCTTTGTCAAGTGCGGTCATTGCCCTTTGTCGTGGCAAAGGTGCGTGCCGGCACAAGGTGCCTGCTGTCGGAGGTGCCCCGACCGTCCTGGCACAGCTTTTCTTGATTGCTGGATATCTCTTGTATTGCGCATGCTGTGCAGCACGCTGGACTATCTGTCTTCTGCTCGGCGCAGCTGTCTGCTGGCAAAAAGAGCCGCGCGCAGTGGTGCTCGTGCTGGAGGCCGAATCGCCAAACAACCCGCCAATCAACCTTGGCCCTTTGACATGGCAAATGCTGTTGTGCAGCTGCCGGCTGGCAAAGGGCCGGGCGCGGCGGTGCCGGTGCTCGAGGCAGATGAGCAATACAACCTACATCGGTGATTGTGCATCAGATATGGCTACAGTTCACTTGCCGCCCTGTGCACAGCTGCCTGCTTGCAAAGGCATCGGGCGCGGCGGTGCCGGTGCTGGAGGCCGATTTGTCAATAAACTTTGCCATTTAAGAAGGCAACCTTAGTTGTGCAGTTGCCTGCTAGCCAAGGCGCCGGGCGCAGCGGTGCCAGTGCTGGAGGCGGAAGTATAATACAACTTGCTGCCAATGAATGGACCACATGTACTGCTACTAAACGCTGTCGGTCTTTCACGCAGCTGCCTGCTGGCGAAGGCGCCAGGCGCGGCGGTGGCGGTGCTGGAGGCCGTATCGCTAATCACGTTCACTACACAAGGAACAGTGACTGAATTTCAAGGTTCATTTCTGCAGCTGCCTGCTGGCTAAGGCGCCGGGCGCGGCGGTGGCGGTGCTAGAGGCGGAGGTGTATGACGTGGACCCAGCAAAGACGGGCATGACGCCCCGCGACTTCCTGCTCTACTGCTACTATGGCGGCCTCATACACATAGGTAAGCTTCATGAAGTCTCCCCGCTCCACCTGGTGCTACGGCAAGAACTGCTCATCATCCATTCTGCCATCAATATCTTGCAGAAGGTGTGGAATATCCGGCTCCCAAAATTCCACACAGAAGCAATGCACTTCTGCGTGGTCTTGCATGTCGAATGGCCGCAGCCTGCAAGCGGTACCCGGAAGCCCTGGAGTGCCTACTTCCGGCGCCGACGGCCCCAAGCTCACAGTGTACTCCGCAACACGACGCTTCTGAAGCACACGCTTTCGGCTTTGTGTGCCGCAGCCCGCAAGCGGTACCCGGAGGCCCTGGAGTGCCTGCTGGCGGCGCTGACGGCGCCGAGCATGGTGAGTAATGCCATCACGGTGGCGGCCTACAAGAAGTGGGCGCTCGTCAACCTCATCCACAACGGCAAGCTGCCGGGCCTGCCGCGCTGGGCGCCCGTCGCCGTCTCGCGCGCCGTCAAGCTCGAGGGCGGCCCCTACCAGGTACGCAGTCTCTGTACTTGGTGCAGGCATCCATTCGGTTACTTGTTTGCTTTCTCTGTTGAGAGACCTTCAAACGGTGTCGAGATGTCTCGCGCCGTCAAGCTCGAGGACGGCCCCTGCCAGGTGCCCAGTCAGTCCTCCAAATGTGGATGCGTAGATGCATTCATTCGACATGCTTGCGAATTCGACGTGCTTCACATGTTGCCTACATAAGCTGATTCACGTGGCTTGTTGCTGCAGGACCTTGCGGTGGCATATGGCGGCAAGTCGGCAACGGTCATGACGGAGACCGTCGCCAAGCACCAGGCCGAGTTCAACCAGGTGAGGATTCACCCCTGCACCTGGGAAAAAGTTCAGGACTAGGCGAATGCGAGACGTTGGCCATCGCTGGGCAGTGACCAACTCATGGCCATAGCTGGGCAATGATCAACCCCATGTCTGCCTTTTTGCTGGTGCGCTGCAAGGAGCCGTCCTGGACTGGACCTGGTGCAGAGCAAGAGGTTTGACCCTTCCTGACGCGCGTTTGACTTTGCTCTGCTGACAGGGGCCCGGTCAAGCTGAACAATAAAACGTCAATCCAGCAATCTTGGTCAGTGCCGCAGGAGGCAACATGGGGCTGGCGAAGCTGGTGGTGGACAGCCAAAGAGAACTTCCCTGACCTGCATCGCAATCGGGTTCCATGTGCTGACCTATCAACCACCTACAGGAGGACAACATGGGGCTGATGAAGCTGGTGGTGGACAGCCAGACGAAGCGCAATGTGCAGCGGCTCACGCAGACGTACCTCACGCTGTCGCTGCCCGACATCGCCTCCGCCGTGGGCCTCCCCTCCGCCGACGCCGCCGAGCTCGCCATCTTGCGGTGCGAAGCTTTGCCTTTTGCTCTCTTTCCTTCCCTCGTCCTACCACTGTTTTGCTTCCCTCTGCCGACGCCGCCGAGCTCGCCACCCTGCGGTGCGCCATTCTCGTGGTCCCTTCACTGTCTTCACTTCTGCTTTCCTGCTCACATCCACTGATCTCGCGCATCGGCCCCCCTCCGCCGCCGCTGCCGAGCTCGCCATCCTGCAGTGCGCCGTTTTCGCCTTGCACTCCCTTTACTTTACTCTTGCTCTGACTGTTTTGCTTGCCTCTGCCGACGCCGCCGAGCTCGCCATTCTGCAGTGCCATGTTTGGCTTGTCACTGCTGCTCAGCCGCTAGGGGGGATGTGAGCGCAGCTGGTGCCTTTGCTCGCGGCTCAGGATTTTGGAGGTGACACTTTGCTTTTGCTTGCGCCAGGATGATCGATGCGGGGGAGGTGTTTGCGGAGATCGACCACGAGAAAGGCATGGTGCGCCCTCCATGACCCCGCAGCCTCGAGCTGCTCGCACTCATGCATCATCCGCACGCCTGCAATATCCGATGAGGGTACATAGTGGCACCTCGACCTGGCATGTCCGCTGGCATGTCCGCTTCGTGCAATCGCCCCGCAGTCATCTCAGGCCAACGGCCCAATGCCACAACAAGATCACAATGAAAGCATGCTATCGACGCTGCAGGTGCGCTTCCTGGAGGACCCGCAGCAGTACAGGGGGGGCGCCACGCTGGCGCGCATCGACAGCCAAATCGCGCGCGCCACCACGCTCGCCACCCGTATCGCGTCACTCGACCGCGAGGTGTGCTGTTGAGAAAACGAGCACCCGCCGCCAAGTGCTGCTTGTGCATCGTTGCCGTGGCGCCCTGCTGCCGAGATTGGAGCCCTGGTTGCTGTCAGAGGCGCAAGGGGGTGGAGGAGCTCCTCGCACGCACGCGTCAGCTGCAGTGCACTGCGGTGCAGTGCAGTGCAGCTTCTGGTCTGCTGCCTGCACCTTCAAAGCCCTGTGAATGCTACACGAGCACACTTGCGCACGGTTGTGTTTACGACTTGTTCACTTAATCCTGTTGCAGGTGGGGTGCGACAGCACATACCTGAACTAGGTGCACAGAAAATCATAGGTTTCCTGTTTATGAATTGCGTTTTTTTGACTTGCACTATTTTATGCAGGTGGCGCGCGACCGCGCGTACCTGAACAAGGTGCATATGACGGACCGGCAGCACGCGTGGCAGGACGAGCCCAGCGACTCCTTTGGCGTCTCCGAGCCGCAGCCGCCCGCGCTGCATTTCTCGCAGCCGCCCCGCCCATGTTCTCTGCCTGAGCTGCAGTCCTGAGCTTCACCGGGGCAATGCAGCGGACAGCAGCCCGGAGTCTCGAGCGAGGATGCAATTTCATGGCGGATTTTGCTGCGCTGCTCAGCTGCAGCGCCCGGGCATCACGTTTTGCCATTCCCATGGACGCGGGGAGTGCGCACAGCGCTGGATGCCGGCCGGCGCAGCTGCTCACGCGAGTCAGCAGCTGTGCACTTAATGGCGGATGTTGCGTGTGGGCGGCGCGATGTGGCATGTGGTCTGTACAAAATTGGTAGTCATCTTGTGTGATATACCATGGAACAGTCTCAGATTGGCCATTGCAATCTGTGCACATAGGCATCTTGCCCACTAGGGATTCTAACTCTCACATCTGTCAACTCTCAAGCAACACTCTGACAACTCTCAAGCCCGAGGCCTTCCCTGTGCCAGGCCGAAATGAAGGGCAGTTTCCAACACCTGCTTCCTAAATTCTCCAGGACCACGGCCGTGACACCCTGCGGCGAGGCTCCTTACGGCGGCTGGGACCGCGACTCGAACCTGACGAAATGGCGCTCATGAGTGATCACCGTCTTACTGGCTCTGTGACATTCACTTCTAGCTCGCTGGGAGGCGGTGCAGGAACCGCTCCATTGGGCCCGTCGCCGCCGAGGGACGTCGTGTTGCCAAACAGTGACGCATACTCGATCAGGAGCCGGTATATGTAGCACTGCACGCAGCACACCGGGTATCGACAATCTGTACGATGTAGCAACAGCCTGCAAGTCCCCTTTTGAGACGCAAAGATCTGGTAGGGTCGTTACGATTATTGCTTTACGTCTGCCTGCAAAATGTAAAGACACACAAATTCTGCGGCTGCATGCCCCGGTGTTGCAGCCGTCGTTTGCGTCTGAAAGGCACGCAACATGATGCGGTGTCGCAGCTTGATGCATTGATTTCAGCTGGAGGAGGCCCTTGCGGCGCAGCCGCCATCCAGCTAGCAATCAATAATGATGCAATGTTGCAGCAGCGCAGCGGTTGCCTCATTTCCAGCGTACCTGCGTGTCCTGCTAGCGCAGCCGCCATCTCCAAGGAATAACAACTGATATTGCAAGAGCATAATGACGGACATCCTTACAAACCCAGCGCGCCTGCATGTCCTGGTAGCGCAGCCGGCGGTGCGCGACGCGCCGCGCGGCGTCGCCCATCGCGTGCGCCTCTGCGTCGTGCGCTGCCGCCCAGTCCAGCCGCTCCCGCAGGTCGCTGAAGTCCAACCGCACCTGTGCGTGACGGATGCACACACGGATGCACAGAAGATGTTTGTGCGAGAAAGTTCCCCGTCTGCCCGCCGCCTGCCCGCGCGCGCCCGCCCACGTGAGTTTGTGATTCAGCAGCAGGACAGCGCACCGGCAGGTAATGCTTGAAGGGCCAGATGCGCTCATCAAACCACTCGGCGAAGAAGCCCGCGCGGAACAGCAGGCTGCCGGACGACAGGAAGGTCGGCAGCCGGCTGCTGAAGCTGTTGCCGTCCAGGATCATCAGGAACCTGCACAGGAGAATGCTTGAGATGTGGATTCCCAGAAACTCAGAACGCCAGCAACGGCAGGCAGTTGCAGACTGCACGGCGGGGCTGTCCGAATGGATGGCACATACTCTTCATTGCCATATTCTATGTCATGTCAATCCACCCCCAAATGAGTACGGGGGACGCGCACCTGTGCTTCCAGACCTCCTGGTGCGCAACGCGATTCCCCTCGCCCAGGCGCGCCTTCTGCGCCTCGCAGCACGCCTCAGTGCACTGTATGTAGGCGATCAGGCCGATGTCCATGTCCGACTGGTTCCTGCGATCAGTCCCAGTTTCTTAGTATAAAGCTCAGCCTGAGTATTCTGATATAAAGTTTAGCCTGAGCCACCAACAGCCATGAGCTGCGTCTCGCCAGGGCTTGCAGCACAGCAGTGCTTCAGCAATGTTTCAGCAAGCAGGGTGTAAACAGGCCTTAGGTCCCAGCAACTGCATGTGAGTGCTGGCTGCGGCGCAGCATGATTGCAAGCAGTGGAGCTGCACACAGCACAAATGCTCAGCTTCCAGATGTCAAATTCACACAGAGACAAGATTTCGCAAACACCTTCTGCACTCCGCCAGGCGCCGCCGGTGCATGTTCTGCGAGGACTTATTTCACATGAAATTCCATTGTCCAACTGATCGAACATCAAACGAATATGTCCACACCTGCCGTACTCCGCCAGACGCTGCCGGTGCATGTTCTGCCATGGTGTGTGGTTGTGGCAGTAGCCGCCAGTCGTGCTGCCGCGGAAGAACAGCACCTGGAGCGTCGCCACATTGCCACCACAGTCAGCTGCATGTCGATGGCGGTTTGCAGGTTGCAGATGCCGACGGCAGTCCACTACTCACACCACATGCACGCCCAAGGCACTCGCATTGTGAACTGCCGGTTATCCAAACACATTCTGCGGCTGGCCAACTGGCAGAGAAGCCAAAACCCCTGAATGTCGACCCACCGGCTTGCGGCGCTTCCAGACCGGCATGTGCTTTGGCTTGACGAACGTCGACTTGTAGTTGTAGTGCGACGGTATGATGATGTCCGAGTGGCAGCCTGCAAATTACACAGAGGCTGCTAAAAGCAGCAGTGCGAGTTCAGCGGCAGCGCCACTTTGGATAGATTTCCAGGGGCTCCTTGCCCGCCAACCGTTCCAGTGCAGGCACGATTCCACCAACATGCAGGTGCTGTGCCTGCTGCACAGCCCCAACACTGCTGAGACTTGGATCGGATTAGCATCCGTTCAGATTCCAGAAATTGCTTATTGTACTGAGGGGCAACCTCGATCCACCTGGAATCTTGGTCTGGGAGAAGACCGGCAGCGTCTCGTTCGCGTCCGTCGCCTGCGTTGCGGGGCTGATGACGAAGCTGTGCAGGTGGCGGAACTCGTGGAAGTCCGCGGTGGCGTTGGCGCACGTCGGGCTGGCGTACCTGGCGCCGCAAATGGGGGCCAGTCGTTGGACCGAGGACGAGGGGAGACCAAAGTCTCGAAGCGTCCAGTTGAGGAACGCGGCGTGAGGGGTACATGCTGCTCTGGCTGTCGTTGCTCACAGCGTGCAATCCACCTACTCAATGACCCCTAACTGCACCATCAGAATGAACCGATCGCGCCTTACATGTATGAACCATTCCTCCGCACCTGTCGTCGACGCTGCCGGGGCCGAGGAGCACCCGCGGCTCGTCCAGCAGATTGATGACGAAACGCATGTCCGGCAGCCGCGACGAAATGCTGGACAGCATGTCCCGGTAGTTGTCCGCCGCATACTCCGCCTTTGACGGGGGGTGCCGCTCGGTGACTTTGCCGCCGGCCACCGCGAAGGTCGCGGTGTGCCGCAGCTGCGGGCGCAACAAAGACACCGTGACAAACAGAGATGTTGGCTAACAGATACCATGCGTGTGAGATACCATGCGTTCTGTGCGCATGGCAGTCTCAGAACATGCGATTTCCTCTGCACACCGATGCAATGATATGCAGCCTTGCAGCGCCTATAGCAGCGGAATCACCGGCCCAGCGCACATCTGGCAAGCCGGCGCCTCACCTCTGTCGCCTTCTGCAGGTTTGCCAACAGCGCATCCACCCCCTGCTCCCTCACCAGGCGCCGAAACGGCTCCAAATCGCGTTCGATGTGGTCATACTGCCTGCGATTCTGACGTCAAGTACGTGACTCCAGGGTCTGCTCTTGCATTCGGAAAACCTACGATGCGTTGCAAGGCAAACAAGAATGGCAGCACTATGCTGGGACATGTTGCCGTGAGTCGCCCACCTGAGCTCGCACCGCTGGCGCTGAGCGTACCGCAGCCACTCCGCAAACCCGGCAGGCGGAGGCCTGGGGTATGTGTAGTGCGACAGAACGGCCTCTGCACCATCCATGCATAGGTGTCAGACCGGCGCGGCACCCCGCAGCGACATGTATTGCGATTGCATGATCGGGACGTGCATGCCGTCCGCGGAAATATCAAGAGGTGTTCGGCAGCATATCGCTGCAGATGCATGCAAGCAACGCACTCGGAGTGTCCACCGGCAGGAAGTGCTTCGTCGGCCTGCACATACATCGAACATGCTGTCAGCCTGAAGCATGGCAGAGGCCTCAGATTGTCGCAATGCCGCGCGGCTGTGTCTGGCAACAGCACTTGCCTGATGAACCCTGTTGATGACAGCCCCATGGTGTGCAGCACTGCCGGGCTCTGATACAGCGCCAAACTCGCCAGCACCAGCCCGGCGATGACCGCCGTCACGGTACATGCCGGCGCGCTCGCATGCCGCTGCAGTTGCTGCCGCATGCTTCAGCGATCGGATGTGACGACCTCATCTCAGGCGAGTGTTGGGTGGTGTCATCTGGAGGTCGATGCCGAATCGAAGTCTGCCGTTGGTTCCGATCGAGCTGTTCTATATTTGCCGCATGGACGATGCGAAACCCATGGTCTCAAAGCCCAGGATACGGCCGCGCTGGCGCAATAGGTCCGAGACCGTTTCAATTTCAATATGCAAAGTCAACCTGCGGTTGCTAGCCGTCCAGGCGCAATGAGGTCTCATGTAGGCTGCCAGGATCGTGACCTGGGATCCCCTTCATATTTTGACTGGCGATACAGAAGATCGGAGATCCGCGTGCAGAACACACTGTCCAATGCGCAATGACATGATAGTTGCACAGCAAACTGAAAGTGACAAGGTGAGCCGCGAACATGTATCTGCATGCGATGCATGGTGATTGGTTCCGGAACTTTTTTGCACGGTCACCTTGCGTTCGCACTTGCAGTGGCCTTGCGTTTCTTGATTTGCATTCTCGCATCAGCCTTCTCGCGCGTTGGTCCAGCTCGCGGATTCGCGTCCAGTTGTCACGAAGTGATGCTCCAAACTGCTCCACTGCACTCATTCCCACATCAGATTCCTACTGCTCGACGGCCGCTGAGTAACATCAAAAAGTCCAAGCCTCATGTTGAAAAATTTGGCGCAGTCTCTTGCCCGTGGAAGCGGGACCTACATCGCAGGCCACCTGCGGCGTCACATGCTGCCAACTACGCATCATCTGCCAGACAAATCCTGGCAAATGGGGCAGAAGATTTAGACAATGCTTCGCAGACGCAGCTGGTGGACGCAGTCGCATCACGAAATGACGTCACGGCGCCCAAGAAGAAGAAGCGCCAGCCAATGCGGTGTGCTGCGTTGGCAAAGACATACTAGATGTTGATGTACCCTTGCATGACTCGAATGTTGATTGTTGAGGTATTCAGGTAGGCCTCTTAACCTTTTTCGTTGTCATTGCAGGCCGGAGGTCCGGCAGAAGATATCTGAGGCCATGAAGGTGCCGCATTGCCGTCCGTGCGCGGGGTTCCTGTTGCATCACTCGCCGCGCAGAGAACCTGCCTGTGCCGCCTGTTTGTTCGTCTATCTTCTCGTGTTGCTCTCCGACACTTTAGTGCTCTCGCGTGTCCAGACACTCAGGGATGGCAATAACATGCTGCCTGGTTCCCCGTTCTACTTTGACAGGAATCATACGTCTGCTGCAGGGCCGGAAGCGGCGCCCAGAGCACAGCCGCCGCATCGCAGAGGCGCGAATCCGTCAGCCTCATAGCCTGGGTGAGTGCTGAACAGCCTTGAAAGGGGTAGATCCAAGCTGGAGTGCACCTGCGCACATTGCCAGACGCTACCACATCAAGCCTTGTCACCACAACGGCAGATGCAGGTCACGACATGCAGGTGCCATCTGCCGACCCAGCTGTCGCAGCAGTCCTGTCTGCGAGCATTCGTCTTTCCTGCGCCACAGGCACACGCTATGCAATACACCAGAGCTCGCTGGGGCGCCGCCACACGCCAGAAACCTGCATAAAGATCAGCCGCCGCATGAAGGAGGTCCATGCGGCCCGCAAGGCCGCCAAAATGTGCGCACAGCCAGAGCAATTGTTTCACATGTCCGGATTTAATTACTTCTGCATCGTCAGGAACTCTCTGTTGGTGCTTGTACCGCCAGTTGCACTGCGAGTGCTGCGCTGGACGTGACAAAATGTCTGGGCCATTCAAGAATTGCTGCACCCATTGCAGGAGAAGTGCGTCTGCGGGCAGTGGCACACGAACACGGCCCACGCCGCTCGCGACGCAGCAGCTGCCTCAGCTAGGTGCGGTGCGCCGCCGCCATGCAGAGGCTGCCTGCGAATCAGCCCGGAACGCAGCACTGCCAAAAGCGATGTGCACCTCCGCTGCAGCTGTTGAGCACCCTGAGTGCTTGCAGCTTTGCAAGCCCAGTGGGAGATCACGGCTGCAATCCAGCTGTCCATGCAATTGTGATGCGCGCCCAATCAACAGGCGCAGACTTGTTCGAGAGAGGACTGGGCTGGGCACCAACAATATCTGGCTGGGCAGGTACTGACCTCTTCTGTGTGAAATGTTCGAAACTCCAGCAGGAGCAGGCTCTCAGGACCGTGCGGGTCTGGTCATTGAGAAAGCCGTCGCCGAGATGATGCAGCTGCGGAATGACATCGCGGCTTTCATGGCGGCTTATGAGCGAGGTGCGGCTGCATTTGACAGCTTTTGCGGCTCAGCAGATCACGCCTTGCGACGGCAGCAGCTGCTGCGGATTGCCTCGGCATCCACGGAACTTCCCAGTGTTTGGATGGCCGATGCCACGGAAAACAGGAACAGTAGATGAACGCCTTTCATCCTTGTTCTTGCAGAGCATGGCTTCAAACCGGCACTGCAAGACACCGCCAAGTCATCGCCGGGGCTGTATGACAAGTTTGTCAGGTATCCAGCGGCAACACGCTGTCTGCCGCATCTGCTGCATGACGTGGCCAATGTGCTGTGTGTCGTCTGCCGCAGGGCTGGTGCCACAATCGGTGCGTGCTGCAGACTGCATGTTACAAGCTGTTTCTTCTCGATGCAGGTATGTGGCGCTGCAAGACTATGTGCGGAACTTCGAGAGCCGGCTCGCAGGGTGAATGTATCTCGTGTAACGGCTGGAGGAGGATAGATGTGCGGAGGGAGTGGGCGTCGGCGAGGCAAAATGCGTGCAGTTGCACAGCGGGATCTGCGGCGCGACAATGTAACTGTTTTTTAAATTTCTGTCGTGACATGTAATGTTTGTCGCTGCTGTCCTGGCAGCATATAGGCAAGAGGTTTCTAGGTCTAATCGGCTGGCGCATGACAACTGTCTGTGAAACAGATCCTTGTGGGGGTGTGCCTACTGACCTGACGTTGAATCCCTCGACTGGTATTGTATAGTCTGATCGAAGGCACGAACCACTAAACCGAGAACGGACATAAGTTCATGCCGCAACGACATATACCTCAGCCACCATCTTTCTGCGCTGACACTGATCGTTTGGAGCCAACTGGAGCCTTTCGAATGCGTACATGCACGACCGAATGCTGGATTCGTTCCAACTCGTCTGAGGGATTAAGATACTGAAATGCCATATGCCGCTGCACATTCATGACCCATACGACAGCAGGTCCGGGACCAGCACCATGGCCGCGGTGGCGCTCGCCACGGTGCCAAAGATGACGAAAAAGCGCAGCCCTATGCGGTGCGAAAAGGACACCTGGCCCGCGCTGGCGGCCTCTCGGTCCGCCCACGCCGCCGCGTCTCCCGCGGCCACTTCCAGCTTCCCCGGATTGGCGGCATCCACCATGAACGGCAGCCCCCGCCGCCGCAGCACCTCGGCGGCAACTTCGCGCAGCACGCCCCCCACTCCAGGGTGGCTGTGGCGGCCCTGGCCTGCGCGCACGAGAACACAAGTGTGGATGACTGAGTGCTATTCCAATTGCCCAGCGCAGGGCTATCAAAGTCTGCAGTCCACAATATTCAAGTCACGCATCAGACACGCCGAACTCAACAGTAAAACTGTATTGGACCCTGCTGCCAAGCGCTCGAAGCAGGCGGCAGCCGCATGCGGAGAGCTCATCAGAGTAGCAATCCATATGCTGACGTGTCAGAGCAGCAGTCTGTGGTCGGAAAGCATGCTGCACCCCGGCTGCAGCCTCACCCACAACCTGACACAAGCCAAAAGCCTCTCTCTGAACACAATGCAATGCCTTTTTGCCTCACCCGTGATGATCCAAAAGCTGCGGGGGTCGTCTGCCGCCGCCTCGCCCTGCTGCTGCAGCCATGCCGCCACGTGATCCAGCCACTGCAAGCAGCACCAGCCTGAATATTTGCGGCGCCTGGTGCCAGTGTAGTTGTGCTTGTGATTTTACGTGCAACAGGTGTTGGAGCAACCATTCTGGTGACTGCTTGAGCAGTGCCTTCGACAAGGCTGCACAACAGCCAGTGCACATGGCAGCGGAAGCATGCACGCCTTCATGGAAGCAAAGCGTGGCATGAAGGGTGCGTCGCAGCAGGAAAGCGGGTGCGCACCTGCAGCAGGGCTACCCGCGCCGTCGGCGCCGACATGTGGTGCAGGTCCAGCCGATGATTTGGAGGCGTCGTCTGCGGCATGAACTCCTGCGCCGTGCCCACATTGGATAGCGTCAAAATGAAATGGGTGCATTAGAGATGGAATCACCGCTCGCGTGTCGAGTGACTGGCTGCAGCAATGCAACATAAGCCCCCCAAGTCCAAACATGTGTCCGCGTCCACTCAACACTACATCGGTGCAACCCGCAAATGACTCGGAAGCTCAGAAAGTGGGTACGCCAAGCGCAGCATCAAGCGACTGCTACCTGCGAGTCGTCAGCTGGCCGCACCAGCGGCTGCCGCAGCTGCTGCCGCAGCCGCGCGCCGGGCTGCTGCGCGGCCGCCCCTGCTGCACCCTCCTGAGCCGAAGCTCCTGCCACCTGCGTGAAGAGTGTCTAGGGTGTGAGCCCGCAGCCTCGTGGTGGTGGGGGCATAGCTGTTTTAGGATTTGGGGTTTAGCAGCTCCATGGAAGGCACACGCAGACCTGTTCTGCCACCGATGCAGCCCAGCGCGTGGAAAGGCCTGCTGTGGTCTTGCAATTTGCAGCCATCCCGCAGCCCGTGGCGCATCTGGCAGACCCGCAGCCGCTGTGGATCTGGCCTGACACCGACGTCGCATCCTCTGTCGCTCCTGTTCCCCAGAACGAGCAGACAGAGGCGCAGCAATCCGCGAGCGGCTGTCACCTGTGTAGGCTGCTCGCTGACGGGTCGCCTGCCGGCCAGGTTCGACGCTTCCGCAACCAGCTCGGCCGCCAGTGCAGGGTTGGAGGCGAAGGCTTGCGACAGGTGCATCTGCGGGAGGACACGTTCCAGATGCCTTCACAGGACGACTACTGGTTTCAATATCGTCGTGAGCGCAGTCGGGGAAATTGCCTTTGCAGGGCCACCCCTGTGGGCAGCGCTGGCTGCGCAGATCTCTCTGAACTCGATTTACTCTATATGATCAACCGCACCTGCGTAATCTGGTCTGGCACCACGCCGGCGGCCTGCATTTCCTGCCACACCCTGCAGCGGAGATTGGGCCAAGGTCAGGGCAACACACACTGCCCTCCAGACTTAGATTCGTGCTGTGGCGAACACCATGCCCCAAGATGAGTCAACAGCCAGAACAGCTTCCTCGCTTCCAGAGCAGCTCTCAATGCAGCAATTATTGGACTAAAATCCTTGAAATCTAATCCCTACATCACAGCCCGCACCGGTAGCAGGCATCCATGTCGTCTGCGCTGCCGTAAGCCCTCAACAGCGAGTTCCTGTGGCGCAGACGAACGGGAATAGACACCGGAATCAACACGTTTTGAGAATGAGCACAGCTTGCTCAGACCCCAATGCAGCCGCTGCCGTGGCGCCCTGCACCTGCTTGCTTTTGTTGCTGGAAAGAGCTCGCGAAAAATAATAATTGTTTGAATGCGGAATAAACCCGCTGCACCCATCATGCACTGCATTATGAACAGAATGCAGAACGGGAGGCACTTTCCACAGCACCCTCTCCAGCACCCTCATGTCAGAGCGCCTTACTGGCAATGACGAAACAGAGCACTGCCAGATACCAACACATTCCCGGTCGTTCCTGGCAACGATGAAAGAGTTCGAGCACCTGCGGTGGACTTGAAAACCCTTGCAACCCTCGAACCATAAAAACCCACCAGGTCACCAGGTCCGGTGCGACGCCGTCTGCCGCCATGTCGCTGTGCACAATGGCTTCGGCGGCCTCCGCGCGGCCCGCTCGCGCATGCGCCATGATCAGCAGGTTGTACAGCCGCGCGCTGAGCGGCAGCCCCGCAGCGCGCGCCTCGGCGATGGTTCGCCAGGCGGCGTCCGGCAGGCCCGCCTTCGCCTGTTCGGTATTCTTCAAGCGCGTCTTCAAGCTGCAAGCTGACTTTGACATTGGAAATATTGTATGACTGCTTGCTCGCTTCCATCGGCGCATCCAAGCAGGATGCCACCACACAGTCCTTGAAGGATGTGGGGTGCCGGCATTCCGCAACACAACTCTGCAATGCCTCCACATGATTGACGCTTACGAAGTGAGACCTTGCACTCCAGCAGCGCGCGGCCCACGTGACCTCACGTCGGTGTGCGCCCGCGTGTTGCACCTCCATATAACGGTTCTCATTCTTTTTCGGTGTCCAGATCCTTCGGGGTTGAGGTGACACCTGGCACTCCAGCAGCGCGGCCCACATGACCTCGCCCATCTGGGCGCCTGCGTCACGCGCCTCGCCAAAGGTTTGCGCCGCCCGTTCGGCATGCCGCGGGTCCAACCTGTGTGGCGGCCGGCGCGCCTGCCATGGGCAAACCGTCTGGTCTCATAGTTGCAGATGTGCGCTTCGCTGATTGGCATGGCAGCAGAAGAAACAACGTCGTGGTTTCTGCTCGCATTGCACCTCGTGGCCATGCCCACCCAGGCGACCCCAGAGCGCTACTGTCGCGCCACCTCCGCTAGGCTCCAAAGGTCATCCCTGCTGGAGGCGGGCAATGCTTGAGGCCCAGCCTAGAAGGGTTCTTAGGTCGTGTCACAGGGCATTTGAAGAAGATACCGACCTGGGCGCATGCGTGAAGCAGCGCATAGTAGACGCTACCGTCCGGTCGCAGACCCTGCCGCTTCATGTCCTCGACGGCGGCGAAGGCGGCATCGACGCCCTGGTGCTGGCTGTAGGCGTACACCAGGTCCCGCACGATCCACGCCTGCAGCGGCGTTTGCGTCTAAGCCCTGGAAGGACCTAGACACCGCAAGGGTGCCCGCATGACTGATATAAAGCACGCCTGCAGCGGCGGGGTCGCATGCGGTGAGGCGGCCGCAGGCGGCCGCATCGACAGGTCGCGTCAACAGGGCACAAAAGCATGGCAACAGCGCGGACGGTGGCGGGCGCGTGGGTGACACGACCGCTGTCACAATGCCGCGCAGTCGCAGGGAGGTGTTCGAAAATTCAACAATGAGATTTGCCATGCATTTGCACTTGGGCTGAAGCGCGCCCAACCTGCGGCGCCGCTCCCGATGCCAGATACACAGCGTGTAGGTTCTCCATCTTGGTGAGATCGCCATTCTTTGATGCCACCTGCACGTGCCGTCAATTGACGTTACTGCATGCACGAGACACGCGTTTGTTTTCGCAAGGCACAGCATGCATGTGGCGCATGGTGCAAGCCCATGTGCAGCGTGTGGCAACTCAAAATCTTGCCTTGAAACGCTTGCGGAATCCGGACAGCAGCTGCGAGGACGGCTGTGCTGCTGCGCTGCTGAAGCCCAGGATAGCTTGCATGCTGCCATGCCGCGGGGCCGCCGCGGCGCCGCGCCGGCGGCATGCGCCATCTGCCGGCGGAGGCCTGGCTTCCGATACTGACTTGCCGGCGAGCGAAGCGTCACCAAGTACAGTTGATGTCTTCGGGAGAGTCGCTGTGATGGCGCTGTGGCCGTGCAGGCCGCGATGCAAGGTGGGACCTTGGCACGTGCAAGGGGATGGGCAGCTGCACAAGGAGGCCAGACTCTGATAGAAGGCGGCCAGCTTGCGCCTCATCGAGAGGCCTGACGCCAATGTCTGGTGCTGGGTAATTATTGCTACGCGCGAGCAGTGAGCTTGCAGGCGCAAAACGCCAAATGGGTAACCTTCTTCGGTTTGCATGGACGGTGTCGAAAGGGCCAAAGCTTGCGTTTCTTATCAATTCAAAGGTTCGTCCTTCCCAATGAACGGATCGAGTTCGGTTGTCGTTTGCAGCTCTGGCCTGCAGTCCAGTGCTTCATGAATCAGAGGCCAGCGGCGCAAACAGCGCCATGTCTTGCCATAGCTAACAAAATGGTTGCGGCTGCGGCAGCACACCCAGCATGCCGACGCCTGACATGCGCCTGCCGCTCACTACAGCGGCAGCCGCCTTGCAGCGCCATTGCCAGATCCGCTGGGGCCTGGAACGCCTGCCGGCCCGCTCGGCGCCCCGCCCACAGCTGTGCCATTGCCGTCTGCTGGTGCGACACCAGCTGGCGCCGCGCCAACTGCTGGCTCCACCAGCACGATCTTTCCTGCCGTAGGGGACGGTATCGGCACAACCGGCGCGCCCGCCTTCAGCGGCATGCTCCGTGGCGGCTTTTGCGCCAGCTCCACGGGCAGCGGCAGGTCCTTCATCTTCACCGGCTTCCGCACCCTCCGGCCGCCGACGCGGACCTCTGTTGCGTCCGGTGGCGGCGCCCCTGCCGCCGCTGCCACCGCCGCCGCCGCTGCCGGTGATGCTGCTTGCAGACCAAGCGACGCAGCTGACGGCTGCCGCCCTGCTGCCGGTCGCCTCGCACCAACGCCCGCTCCTGGTGCCGCCTGCTGCGCGGCCGCCTGCTGCGCCGCTGTCCTGGACTGCTGCGCCGCTACCGCAGCGCCGGCCGGCTGCGCGGCCGCCACGCTCTCTGCCGCTGCCGCCTGGGCCGCCGCCGCCTGAGCGGGTGACCGACGCGGCGGCGGCGCCCGCGGCTGCTGCGGCGGCGAGGCCGGAGAGGTGAACGCGGCACGCAGCAGCCGCGCGCTGATACGGGAGCTGAGCTTCGTGCCCAGCTCCACTGGCAGCCTGCATTGCAAGATGTTGATTACGTCGCGCCATGGCATGATCCTGAATTTTGATCCTGAATTTTGCAGCAGATTTGGCAGCAAGCGCGCTGTCAATTCGATGTCACTGCTGTCGTGTATCCCCTGCTGCCAACCAGATCTCCCATGCAGGCAAAATCAGCCTGGAGTCCAAGCGGTAAGGCTCTGACCCAGGCCCCGAATGCGCCTCGAAAAGCCGAGTTCACACACATTCGGACTTGAAGCGACGGTGATGGGGACAGCAACGCCGTCTTCTCCTGATGCGGTAAACAGCTTATACATACAAGGCTTGTTCAAACAAATCGTTTGCACAGTCAATACTCACCACAACGCAGCGGTGCGGGCGTCCGGCGAGAGCGTGGCCGCCTCCGCCAGCAGCCAGCGCAGGAAGTCGGAGCCCTGCTGCAGCCGCCCCGCCTGCGCGTCCGACAGCCGCCCGCCGCCGCGCTCCGCGGAAACCTGCTGCAGCAGTGTCGCCAGCCGCGTGATGCCCTCCACCTGCGGCATTTGTGCTTGAATTCAGCAAAACGCGATTATGGAGGGTGTCTTGCGCCCGCCGCCGCGCTTCACGGTGACCTGCTGCAGCAGCACCGCCAGCCGGATGATGCCCTCCACCTGCGCAAAGACGGATGTGTTTAAACGACAAAACTAGAGAGCATGTGGGTTTCAGCTCCGGAAATCCGCTGGAGCAGCTCCGTGATGGCCTCGACCGCGGCGATTGCACATCCGAGGCGTTCGGGGCAACCATGTGAGCCTATGATGTTTGGGTGTTTGACTTCTCATTCGGGCCTCCAAATCGAGCAAATCCCCAAGCGGATTGGAAAGCCCGAGAGCAGGAGAGTCCCACTTTGAATATTAAGGGCTCAGCCCTAGGTTTGCCGCATATTACGGGCTGTCAAAGTTAGGGGGGTCAATCTGGCTTTAGTCAAAGTAGCGGGGCAGATATGTGAGTTGGGCTCTGCTGCCTGCAAACGAGCAAGGCATCTTGCGCTGCAACTCTCTCGAGCTTTATACATGTATTTATAGCCATCATGGCTGCTGCAATTGTCAGCAGTGCCGTCTTGAACGCTCCTGGCTCTGCAAATTGGCTCTGCAAATTGGCTCTGCAAAATGTTCGAGTTGCACTGAGTGGGTGCTCGAGATTAAACAAGCTGCAGAGGTCGCGCGGCGCATCCGCACCTACGTAGAATCTTTCTTACACATGCCTTCGCTTATCTGAGAGCGCTGGATAGCGCTGCAGTAGCTGCGGTCGCAATTGCACCAGCATCTCCGGAGCCCATCCCGGACCCCCTGTCCGACAGTGCCAGCGTGTGCTCCCGCGCCGCGGCCAGCACCTCCAGGAGCTCTTATGTTCATTCATTTACTTTCATACTAGGGCATCAGACCGCAGGCGGGCGCTCACAGCACGTCTGTGCGCCCCGCGAGGGGTGTCGCGCATAGACACGAGAATGCAGCGCCACGGGATTCTGGGTTTGGGCCCGGCAAAGGGCAGGCTGCTCGGCGCTGCGGGCGCCGCGCTCCTCAGAGGCTGCTCAAATAGGGTTAAAGCAAAGCCCTGCCAAGTTTCAGACCATGGCACGGCCTATGCAGCCCGCAGTGGGGAAACCCACATAATTGCCCCGAACGCCTCGTAGGGGTTTTGAAGTATGCCGCGCTGTGAGGACCCCGCACTTGCTTCGAGTCTGAGGTGGGACTGCACCGCCAGAATTACCTATTGAGTGGTGGGCTTAGCCCATGATTTCGTAGTTCAGGGGTCGGTCTCACCTGGTACTCGTCTTCCTCCTCAGCCAACGTGGGCAGCGCCGCCAGCGCATCCAGCAGCCCGGCTGTAGGGTCCGGCGGCGCCTCTGCCGGCCCCGGTTGCCCCGGCCGCCCGCTGAAGGCCTGTGTTGCAGATGAGGGCTTACAGCTGTCACCTTCGGTGCTATTGATGGTTCCATGACAAGACCTACAGCGTCGCTGGAGAGCGTGTGCGCAAGCATGTGATCAGCCAGCACCTTGTCCGCAAACGCTAGAGGCGGCAGCAGAAAACGTTTCACATGTACATGCAGGCATGCATGCATCTGCGACTACGTCTGCATCTGCATTCAAGCCAGCACTCCGTTTTCAAGCCCGCCACAAGCGCGGCGCCGAGGCTGGAGCGCAGGCAGTGACAGGCATCAACTGCATCTGCAAGCCTGTGCTCCTGCCTTTCATTCCGGATCTCACCCCTAGCGCGGCGCTAGAGTGCAGGCTGGCTTTGATGCGTCAACATAGAGGTAGGTTGCTTCTTTTGAGTTTACGGAGCTCAACCCGAGGCGCGGTGCTGAGGCTGGAGCGCAGGCGGGCGACGGCGGTGTCGGCCGCCACATCTGCTTTTGCTCGCTTTGTATTCTCGCGCATTTTATATTTATTCACACAGAGACATATGTAGGACATATGGAGCTGTTTCCAGGAATTCTCACCCCGAGCGCAGCGCCGAGGCTGGAGCGCAGGCGGGCGACGGCGGTGTCGGCGGCCAGCCGCGAGGCACTGTCAATGCCCTTAGCCAGCTCCTCCAGCAGGATGCTGCGCACATACGCCACGTTCGGCGACAGCAGCATCTGCGCACGGCCCAATACGGATATGTTATCGGTACCACCTGTCATGGTGGCAGTCTGTTCATATTCTACCAGCTCTCCTGCAGGATGTTCCTGCTGCAGGATGCAACGCACATGGGCGACGCTCAGCGACAGCAGCAGCTGCGCAGTGGACACGATGCTGCTGGCTCGCTGGGTCTCAGGCGACAGCTTGGTGACTTGGTCAGCATCTGACTGCTGCGACAATCCGGGTCACGAAAGCGCGTTTTCCCACAGCAGCTGTAACGTCGTCGCCTAACGCCCCGGCACGAGTAAGCATGTGGTCGTTGCGAGCGCAGTCGTCAGGCCTGTCGTCAGGCAGCCCACCTCCAGCGGGGAGCCGGGCTGGGTGCTGCCGTCGGCCGTGGTGGTGGACAGCACGGAACGGCCGGGGGCGCGCGCCGCCTGCCGCAGCAGCGACTCCAGGCGCGAGAACTGGAAGCGGCTGTCCTTGTACAGCAGCTGCGTCAGCGTGTCCTGACAAAAACCAGACAATCTCGTCTGAGTTCGCCATGTGCATTGTCGATCAAAATCGTGGGTTAAAGAGGCGAAGCTTCCCGCCGGAAGCTGTAGGGGGACAATGCCAAGGGTTCAAAGTCACGATTGCATCACACTTGACACAGGTCTGCAGATGAGTCAGCGCACCCGCAGCTCTGGCGAGCGATCTGTCAGCAGTCGCCTCGCAATCCAGGGGTAAGTCGCGCCCAGCACCTACACCACCACAGTGTCAGCCGTTCTGAGGTTCAGGTCAGCTGCTGAGCCCAACATATATCGGGACTGCTTCTGTGCCTGGCCGACACCGCTCATGCCAGACTGTGCACTTGCAGAGAATGTTTCACTGGCTGCGTTTCCAAACGGCCAAGCTCAGGACTCGTCAACCACAGCGCATGGTTTCCCAGGAGACACACCTTGTAGTCCGGGTCGCTGGCGAGTGCGATGCCCTCCAGCACGCTGAGGCTGCGCACCTGCGTCAGATGAAGCGCTGGTCACTGTTGAGATTTCGGCACGTGCTGCTGTGCGTCCAAGTTTGGCAGGGCTCGGTCGCGGGTGGCTAGCAAGCGACTGTCACTGGGTGCGCTCAGGTGGCAGCGAAGGTTTTTTCAAAAACCTGGAGCAAAATAAAACCCTACCAGCAGCGTGTAGTAGGCCGGGATGCGGAAGCTGTACTGGTACATGGCGGAGCCCAGGTTGCCACTGAGCTCGCTGAAGCTGATGTTGGACACGCCCTCGCTCATCGCCGCCTGCGCAGGTGTCGAGCGTCCGTTGTCAACATCGAAGCCTTGCTTCTGACGCAAGGCCCATTGGCCGGGCAGCAGCGCATCTGCACACCCGCGCAGCCCTCCTGCAGTATTGACTGGCTGCAGGCGCTGGTGGACAAAGCAGTGGAGGCCGGTTGGACGCAGCACGCAGTGAAAATTGAGGATTATGGCATCTTCAGATGATCATCCACTGATGAGCCTGGAAGACGCCTGTCAGCGCGGGCACAATGGCGGCGCGGTCAGAGCCGGGCGGCAGCAGCCCCTTTCAAGGATTCAAACACTGCCGAGCACATGAAAGAGATTTGAGCACCTGGAAGACGCCTGTCAGCGCGGGCACGATGGCGGCGCGGTCCGAGCCAGGCGGCAGCAGCCCCAGCGTTATGAAGTCGTCCGCAAGCGCTGCATACTCCCGGTTCACCAGGTGCAGCGTCGCCTGCACCAGGCCTCTACGCAGAAGAATGGAAGGCATCAAGGGAGTAGGAGTGTCAAGAGGATGGCAGATCGTTATCGTGGGTGTCCAGATTCGGAGCTCCATCCTTAGCACAAGGCCCACGCGAGTTTTGATGCCCCAATATTAGGGATTTTAGTTAAGAGTCCATCAACAGTTGCCACAAAGTGCCACAACTTGTGAAACTCTCTGGCGGCCACATGCGGAGTGCAGCGCACCTGCGAATGGACGGCTCGATCTCCCCCATCATGCCGAAGTCCTGCGTCGCCAATGTGAATCATGAGTGAGTCACGAGCGATTGTTCAACACCAATTTAATTCGTTGGTGGATGCCGTGCCAGGTCCAAACCTGTGCGGATGTCCAAACAGCATTTGGCGCAGAAACCGAATGAGTGGTGTCAGAAATCCCAGGGCGGGAACGCACGATGTAGGCGAGGTCGCCGTCCACGGTGCGCAGCAGGTTGCCCGGGTGCGGGTCGCTGTGGTAGTACCCCTCCTCCAGCATCTGGGCCCCGAGAACAGATGGTGACTGAAAGGCCTCGACAGCGAGGGTGAGTCATGAAAACGAAAGACAGGTGGCAACTGACGATTTGATGTGATGACACTGCTATTGGCGGGTGCCTGGCTGACGGCGCAGATGCATTGTGCGAGCTCCAGATTGCTTCCAGTGCAGATGCAAACTCCCAGTGTGGTGCGCACCTGCTCTAGTGAACACCTGACGCCGACCTCGACGAGGGCCAAGTCGTCTTCGCCGCCGGCCGTGCCGAAACCGCCGCCTGCCAGCAGCAAGCATCGTTGCTGCGCGATGTCCTGCTCCTGACTGAGGCAGTATGCGGTGGCAAGTTCGGACCAAGAAAGCATGCTCGACTTGCTTGTGATGGGGCCTGGCTGCTGTGCGCAAGCACACACGGAAAGAGCACAGGGCAGTCCACAAGTTTCAGAATGGTTCATATGTCTGTGAATTTCCTCTGGAGACTTGCCGTCCGAGCCAGAGCGCAGGCGGCGGCCGTTGACCCACTCCATGACCAGGCACCGCTGCGTGGACAGCTCCTCGTACATGTCCGGCACAAACACCCGATCCAGCCGCCCATACAGCGCCTGCGCACAGTGTATACGCAGGGTAAGCGGTGATTCGTCCTGAGCGAGGCACCAGGAGCCGCGTCCTGCTGCCGTGGTGTCCAAAAGCCGCTGGACTTCCATGCTATATGACGTTGATAAGGCAGTAATCACCAGCACCGAGCTGTACTTGCCCTTGGGGACACACAGGCCAGAATGCAGATGGGGTTCATGCCTTGAAGCGGGTGCCGTTGGCGGCCTTCGCCTCAAGAACGGGCGCAGGAAGTTGGAGGAGAGATCCCCTCAACCCAAGGGATTAACAGACAGAAACGTGCTTGCCTTGAAGCGGGTGCCGTTGGCGGCCTCCCGGCGGTAGTCCAGTTCCCGGAAGAGGCTGCCCGCCCACTCATCCAGCAGCGCCGGCAGGTCGCTGCAGTAGCAATGGGACCGAACGTAAGTACTCAGCCTTGTCCGTGGATAACAAGACCACACAAATTTGTTGGATTGCATATGGCAAAGCGCGGAAGAGGCTGCCCGCCCACTCATCCAGCAGCGCCGGCGGGTCGCTACGACGAGAAGCACAAGGTGTTGATGCAATGCGCAAATGACAGGCTATGGGCAAGTTGCTGCCGATTGACAGACAATGTCGTGTGTCGGTAGCAGCATACTCGGTGATGGTGCGGTACCGTCAAGGAAGCCAGCGCCAGTCCCACTGCAGCAGGAACATGGCTGACGCAAGCACGTGATGTTTGCAGCAGCAGCACCTGTTCAGCTTGCGCCAGGAGCGCAGCAGGGACAGGCCGTAGCGCAGGATGTACACGTCCAGGGCGATCTGCTCCCGCACGCCTGGCCGCTGCACCTTCACCGCCACCTGCTTGCCGTTCGACCTCAGCCGCCCCTTGTACACCTGTGCGCGGGAACCAAAGACCAATGCAAACGCAGCACGCGGGTTTTGCATGTACCAAGGTTGTTCAGAGGGCAGATGCGGCCTACCAGCGGGCCTCACCAGCCATTGGCTTGCAGAGCAGACACTGCTGCAGCAGCGATGTGCTGTGGAGCCTACAGATCCTGCCATGCTCCCCAGGGATGAACTGTCAAGTGACCAGCCAAGAACCCTTTGATGAACCCACCTGCCCCAGGGACGCGGCCGCCACGGTGGTGGCCCCGAGCTCCGAGAAGATGCCCGCGGGCGGCTGCCCCAGCTCCAGCTGGATGACGGCGAAGGCGTCGTCGTTGGGGAACGGCGGGATCTGGTCCTGCAGCTTCTCCAGCTCCGCCAGATAGAGCGGCGGCACCACGTCTGGCCTCGACGACACCGCCTGCAGCATTGGACCATCAATAGTGACGAGCATGTTTACGGAGTGGTCCTGCAGCTTCTCCACCTCCGCCAGGTAGAGCGGTGGCACCACGTCCGGCCGCGAGGACGACACCGCCTGTGGCAATGAATTCCAGACCCTCACGGTGTTGCTCAAATCGCTTGTGATGGCGCATTTTATAGGCCCGCCAGGTACAGTTGCGGCACCGCATCTGGCCGCGAGGACACCGCCTGCATCGTCAAGCAATTCAATAGAAACACAGTCTGAGAGACTAGTGCGGCGCTATCGGTTTGACTACTTGATTCGATGGAAGCTGTTGGCGGCTTCCATCCAGCTGCACCCGCTCTGGCAAACTATGCCACAAATGCAGCAGTATCACACCCCATGCGTTCCAGCTGCGCATGCGCTGACGGCATGTGCCCCACTTCGCATCTCAAAAAGCCCGGCCGTACGTATGTATGTGTATGTGTCTTACCTGTCCGATCTTCACAAAGGCGGGTCCAAGCCGCGTAAGGATGTGGCGCAGCTGCGCCGCCTGCACCAGCTGCCTCGCCCGCTCCGTCGCCTGCTGGCTGCCCTGCAGCTTGCCGCGCAGGTACCAGGCGCCAAAGGCGCTGGCGATCTGGACGCCCCGCTGCACCACCGCGACCGGCCGCCGCTTCCAGTAGTCCTGGTTGATGGCCGGGTCATAGTCTAGGCTGATGGCGTTGGCTTCCTGCACACGAGGCAATGCGTGCATGGGGCATTTTGGGATCACGCTGTGCACGAGGCGAAGTGCGAGAAGCCAGGCAATCAATGGACTACTGCAACAATCAAATGCGGTACTGCCGCCAGTAGGTGGAAGCCACTCCTCCCCGGGTGTCTAGGCCAGTTGCAGCTAGGATTGCCGGTCAAGAACCGGTGGGCATATCACGCAATGCTTTCACCTCGAACTCCTGCAGGACCTTCCGCGATGTGGCCGATGGCACAATGCGGGTCCGCAAGTTCCCCGCAGTCTGCAGTCGAGGAGCGGGTCGCGACAGCAGCAGAACTGACGGGCCATGGCCGCAGACCGGCAGAAACGGTGTCTGAAGGACACGCATGTGCGCGCATCCTTCCCCACGCAGCGATCGAGGGGCACGAAGCCAAGTGGAGAACGGGCGATGTGCCGTCGAAGGCCACAACGGGCGACCGGTGCCACAGGTCTGCATGAGGGCTTTGATGAACATCAGGAGCCCATGGCCAAGGCTCGGACGATCAGATGCGCCCTGCACTTCAGCAGCTCATCGGTGCGTGTCGGAAATACAATGGTGTCGGACACCGCGTTCGAATGCCGCGCAGACCCCACAGATCCTGACAGTGCACTGTTCAGCACAACCTTGACGTGAAATATAATCTTTCTGCTGCCGATCACGGCCTGCAGCATAACTCGGCAGCCACGTCCAGCGTGCAAGACCTGTTTTCCCTACGCCGATCACCCCCTTGCTCATGCTGCTGAATCCGATTTTGCGGCATCGAGCTGCAGACTCCGATTTGCAGCGTTGTTTTGCAGCGCGTTGCACGTCCGGATCTTGGTTCGGGGGCTGCCTGCGAGGGCGTGCTAATCCCTGTTCAATTCTCGGCATCTGGGGATCATCTTCCAGAAGGGACATTTCACGCGCCTGACACCCTGACTATTGCCTCGTGAAAGGTGATTGCGCGTCATCTGATTATCTGTTCATGCACGGGGCGGCTGCACAGTGCTTTGCTTGTTGGTCCCACTGCTCTGCTTTTATGCACCTTGTGGTCGATGCAGGTCACAAGGGTGCTTGGCAGGAGGCAGTCATGTATCCAAATCAGCAGGGGGGCAGCGCCCCATGGATGGGCGGGCCTCCCCAGCAGGGCCAGCAGCAGGCGGCCCCGGCGCTGCAGCCCGGCGGGCAGCAATGGGGCGGCCAGGCTCCCGGCGGGTTTGAGTTTCCACAGCAGCAGCAGGGGCAGCCGCAGCCGCAGCAGCAATCAGGGCAGCAGCAGCAGGGCTGGCCGGGCGCCCAGCAGCAGGCGGGTGCGGCCCCGCAGTGGGACGGGCAGACGCAGCAGTGGAGCCAGCAGCCGCAGCAGCAGCAGCCGCAGCAGCAGCACGGGCAGCAGCAGCACGGGCAGCAGCAGCAGCCGGCACAGAACTCAACTCAGGCCGCGTACGCGGCATGGCAGGCGCAGCAGGCTGCATACTCCACCGCCGCGCAGCCGCAGGCGTCGCCGCAGCAGGCCAGCCCCAGCCCGTACGGCGCAAGCGGCACGCCGCCGCAGGGCTTCTTCGGGTACCAGCAGCCGCAGCAGGGCGTGCAGCAGCAGGGGCAGCCACAGGGGCAGGCACCGCAGCAGCAGGGCCCGCAGCAGCAGGGCCCCCAGCAGCAGGGACCGCAGCAGCCGGGCCAGCAGGGCGGGTACCAGCCGGGCCTGCCCGTGCCGGCCAGTCCGTACCCGCACGCGCAGACGAGCCCGGCGCCGCACCAGGCGCAGCCCGGTCAGGGCGGCTGGCAGGCGCAGCCGCAGGGGGCGCAGCCGCAGCCGACGTCGCAGCCAATGCAGCCGCCCGCCGCGGCGCCGTGGGGCCAGCAGCCCGCCGCGCAGCCGCAGAGCAAGGTGCTCTCAGGCAGACTGCAGTCATCTTTGCATCTAAAGCTGCCAGAGTTGAAATGCTCAATGTGTTTTGCTGGCGTGCAGAGCTGGGTGGGCAAGGTGACACAGATCATCCCGCCCAACTACGGCATCGTGGATGGCAGCGCTTTTTACGTCACGCAGTGCGTCAAGGGCTCCAAGCAGCCGGCGGTGCGTTGCCACTTCCAATGGATCGGATGTCTCTACATGCCTGCACATACAGAGGCAGTGCACACTGCCGTAGTGGCAGCAGCAGGACGACCCTTCGTTGAAAATCTATGTGGATTGCACATCCTCGGAATGTTCTGCCGGATGCGATGCTGCAGATGGGAGACCAGGTGCGCTGCAGCGCCATCCCCAACACAGATGGGGGCCAGTACGCCTGGCGCTGTACAGAAGTCGAGGTGAGGTTGGGGATTTTTTGCAAGCAATGCTCGATGCAACTGGTGCACTACCAGCATGCCCCAGAAGTGCTTTGCTGCAGGCCGCCTGCGCCGCACGCTTGCATGTTCTAGAGTGTTCTGGCGCTTATCCTGACGTGGAGCCTCTGCCGGCGCAGGTTGTGGGTGCACCCGGTGCACTGCAGCAGCAGATGCAGATGCAGCAGCAGCAGCAGCAATACCCGCCAGCTCGGCCAGGACAGGTAAACATGCGTTGGGTGTGATCCAAGTGAAGGATCACTCGCTCTGCCACATAGCAGCAGGTCATAAACTACAAGCACTCCCCTTGTCATCAATCACCATTGAACTTGTCGCCTTTCCCATGTGTGTTGTTTTGCATCAACTTGCAGATGGTGCCCACTGGCGCACGGGTGGCGACGGCCCCCACCCGGCCCGGCGGCCTCGGCGCTGCGACGCCAGCAGCGTCCGCCGCCGGCGGCACCCCCACCGCGGCGGCCACAGCCGGCAAGCCGGCGGCCTTCAACGCCGCGGCGCCGCCGACCACCATCTACAGTGCCGAGGTGGCGCTGGCCGCCGCCGCGCAGGCGGTCGAGGCGGCCAACCGTGCAAAGCTCGGGGTGGGTGACGCTGGGACGCCTTGTCTGTGATTACAAGACTCATATGGAAAGATTGCTTGTCGCATATACAATGCGGTTTTTCTTCACGATAGCCTGTGGTCGTGTCCATTCCATGTCATGCGCCCTTGCCTTAACCGCCCACTCCTTGGCAATGCAGTAACCAGCGGCGACGGCAGCGGCTACAATGCGACACTAGTCATACAAGCTAGTATCTGACTCTTGCAGTACTTTGCCTTGCAGACTGCGGAGGTGGCGGCGGCGGCAGACGTGCGCCCAAGCTACAATCTGACGCTGGGCAGCTGTGCAACCTACTTTCTGACTTCTGATCTTACTTCTGCGCTGCAGATCGTGCAGGTGGCGGCGGCAGCGGGCCCGCGCCCGGCTTACAATGTGACCTCCTCAGTTGCGTAACCTACAATCTGACTCCTGCTCCCACTTCTGCGCTGCAGACTGCAACAAGCTAGTATCTGACTTCTGCCATTCCTTGCGGTGCAGACTGTGGAGGTTACGGCGGCGGCAGGCGTGCGCCCAGGTTACAATGTGACGCTACCGCAGCTTTCAGAGGAGGAGCAGCGGCGCTCCATGGCGGCCGTCGCGCAGCGCTTTGGCGGCGACATGGCCAACTCCGTCGGCGCGCGGCTGCTGGGCAAGATGGGCTTCGGCGCTGCCGAGGGCTCCAAGGGCGGCCTCGGCCGCAACGAGCACGTGCGCATTTAGGGCACTCCCGAGTTGATTTCCTCCTTGACAATTTGTTTCAGTGTTCCTTACGAGATCTTAGTCTCGCTTGCTGCTGTGATGCAGGGACATGCCGACGCTGCCGGCAAAGTTCTCGTCAGGATGCGCTTTGGTCAACAGATCCGGGCAGGCTGTGTCCTGGAAGATTTCATGCGTGGCAGGCTGCCGGAAATCACTGCCGCACCAATGGCCTTGGCTACCTCATTCGACATCCGGATGCACCTGCTGCAGGGCATGGTCGCGCCGCTGGAGGCGAAGGGCACGGCGGGCAATTCGGGGCTGGGCTTTAGCGGGCAGGAGCGTGCCCCGCCGCCGCCGCGCCGCCCGTCGCCGCCGCGCCGCCGTCCCGGCTCCGAGCGCCGCGGCTCCCGGTGAGCGCTCCGACACCTTGCTCGTCCAGAAGCTGCAGCTGGTCCAGTCCGTGGCATGCAAACCCTTATTTGAAGCGCTATTGCACTGCTACGGCAATGCTGTTGCAAAACTGACTACACACTTCTAAGGATGCACTTCCGATCAGTGGTGGTGTCTGATCAATTGATGGTACCTGACCGCCTGACTGGAAAGACACCCTGCCTGCTGTGGCAGGGGCCGGTCGGTGTCACGGTCCCGTTCTCGCTCGCCCTCGCGCGGCCGCCGCTCGTCCCCAGCGCGGCGCTACGCGTGCACCGCCCCCAAGTTCCCCACGACGGAGGCCGTCCGCGGCATACCCTCCCTCAGCAAGCGCTACAAGGACCTGTACATTCCCTCCGACTTCAGCAGGTGTGCCAGGGTCGAAGACTCTTTGCACTAGATTGCAGCAAGTTGCTTGGAAGCATGGTCGATGCAGAAGGAGTTGCATTTCCTGGGCGGAGCATGCACCCAGGTGCAGTGAATGGTCCCGGCCACACCGCTGCGCCGGCGATGATGGCTGTGATGCTTTGCTGCAGTTCGACCTTGAACGCTTGCTCTCTGAGTCGAATCTGAAAGGCGCTCAAACCCCTGCCTGCCCCGCAGGCTGGAGTGCCATTGGGCGCACGGCGACCTGTTCGACACCTACCCGCTCACCAAGTCGCACAGCTTCACGGTCGTCAAGGACGTCGAGGCGTCAGACCCCGCGCCCGTTGACGCGCCGGCCAGTGGCCTTAGCGAGGCGGAACAGGCCAGCGGCCGCCACTGGAGCGCCAAGGTGGTGCTCGTTTCCGGCGTGGACCCCTCCCGGGCACTCAATGCGGAGGCCAAGGCCTTCCAGGTGAGGGTCGCAGGATTTGGTGTATAAGGTTTTCCTGCACTGTTTCATCTGACGTCGTCACTGACGGTGTCCCCAACGGCATCTAGCCTGCTGTCACACGTGGTATCGCCCAGCAGACCCGAACCTACAGTACACACATGCCGCATGCCTGCAATACTGCTACTGATGTGCATTCATGCACGCCGTGCTTCCCTGGCGGCAGCTGCGTTTGCGTCATCTGACCCCGACCCCGCCGCCTCCGCAGCTCAATGCCAAACTGCCTTCGTGGTAGGCAGAAACAGGTTTAAAAGAGGCCTACCCCTAACACGCTGTGTGCTGCCGCAGCACCCGGCCAAGAAGATGCGCTTCCTGGTGGGCAAGCGCGGCAGCGGCTCCAAGGCAGAGCTGGCCGCCATCGGCGGCGCATGGGAGCCTTGCGATGGCGGCCACCCGGAAGCGGACCCCGCAGCGCTCGTCGCCACCGCGCAGCGCACCTTCCGCGACGCGACCGGCGTGGACCTGTCCGCCTGCACCCAGTGGTGCGTTGCTGGCTCACGCTCGTTGGCTTCCAGTTCAGGGCTTTTGAGTCAGCGTGGCCCCAGGCTGATGATGGAGTATGTTCCACCTTTCCGCTGCCGCACCCGAGATGCCGCCAGACCATGTGCACTCAGCATGTTTACGAGCCAGGCGGAATTGGTGATTGGAGAGTGCATGCTTCAGGTTAAAAGGAGCCTGGCCTGCTCAGCCCGTCATGCACAGTCTGCAGCATTGAAGTACATCTTGCCCGCTGCAGGCACAAGTTTGCGGAGTACAGCTACATGCGGGCGGCGAAGAAGGACACCCCGGAGCACTCGGAGCACACGGTGGTCTTCCTCGTGGATGCCTGGGCGCTGACTCAGCATGACGCCACCGCCGCGGAGGCGATCGCCAAGGCGAAGGACGCGCCGGCGGCGGAGCTCGCCGCCCGCAAGGAAGCCGTCGAGGCCGACGAGGCGGAGGCCGCCGTGGAAAAGGTGCTTACTACGACATACTCCTTCTGATTCCCTGAAACAGAAATATCTGGAATGAAGGACGCGCCGGCGGCGGAGCTCGCCGCTCGCAAGGAGGCAGTCGAGGCTGACGGCATGCGGAGGCCGCCGCGGAGAAGGTGCCCTTTCACAACTGCCTTCTGTTATCGACAGTCAATGTGGTTTGGCTGAGTTGTACCCAACCAACAGACGCTTCAAACGTCCCGCCGCTGAGGCTCTGTTTCGACCTGACCCGACATAGTAAAGGTGACGGCGCTGGAGGAAGCAAGGAGGTGACAACACACAGGAGGTGACAAAGCCTACACAAGCATCCACCAGGTGTTTCGTGCTCATTGGTTCGGGTTTCATTGCCTGCAGGCGCTGGAGGAGGCCAAGGAGGTGCATGCGAAGGCGGAGGCGGAGGAGCCCGTTGAGGCGCCCCCCGACATCTCTGATGTGCCGGAGGACGCCGCCTCCATGACCGTGGCGCAGCTGCAGGTGATTGCGTCCGCAACATGAAGCACACAATGCAAAACTCTGCTGCTGGCGGACGCCGCGTCTGTGGGGTCCAGCTGCAGGTGCACGCCCTGAGAGAGTTCTACACCCACGCAAGCCTCGCATCCCGGCTGGACGCACAACAGGCCTGGTCTGCATGTCCGGTTGCTCGATGACGGGGTGTTTAGGGCTAGCAATGGTGCCTTATGTCACTCGTGTCCCAGCTCACTTCTGTGCTCATTGTGATGGTAGGAGGAGCTGGGCAAGCGGAGCCTGGACACCAAGTGGACGCCGCTCAAGGGCAAGCGCGAGCTTGTCGAGCGCCTGCAGGTCCGCCTCATCATTAAATGTATACCATGGTCTAGAGCAAAAAGCAAATGGAAAAGGCGAAGTTGAACAAACGAGAGGGTGAGCGCGAAAGCATCGAGCGCCTGTAGGTGCGCCCAATAAACAGATGATTGACAGTCAAACACATGCAAACTCAAGCATGGTCCAACAATGCCTCTACAGTCCGTGACACAAAAGTCATGCCTGCAGCGTGCCTCATCCCCCAAGATGCCGTTATGCAGTGAAGCACCGGCAGCTTTGTAGCACCTGCCAGTGCACCAACTGTGGCAGGGCTTCTACATGGTGCCCCTGGCGGCCAACTGAACCTCAGCAGAACATCGCTGCGGCTTCCTGAAGGCCATTTAGAAACGATCTGTGCATGGCTGCACAAATGTCTTGCCCCAAGCGACCGCTTCTATCGCAGGCGTGGGTGGACAAGGCGCGGGCAGACTGGGCGATCGTCAACGCGCGGGCGGAGGCACTGAAGGCGGCGGAGGAGGCGCTGGAGGAGGCACGCAAGCGGGCCAAGGACGCCGACAAGGCCGCGCGCGCCGCCAAGAGCTTCGCCCGCGAGGCCCTCCGCACGCTCGACGACCCGCCGCCACTGGTGAGTGCATTTGCCGGAACTCTCATGGTGGACGATCTGAGGCATGAGAAGGATGGCAATGCAAGTCCACAGAGCTTCCTTTCGGGAGGCCCTCCGCACGCTCGACGACCCGCCGTCGCTGGCGCACTTGCCACGTGTGCCTGTAAAACGTGTGTGTCGGTCAGGAGTCTCCATGCCCATCAGAATACGCGTAGACAGGTGAGATAATCGTTTGCCGAAGCTGATTCCGCAGCACACCGGGCCAGTGTTGCCCCAAGTCCACGCGCCTGGAGTCCGCGGAACTCGGCAGCGCAGCCTGAACTCACGACACGCGCCAGAGACGATTTTGAAATCCTCAAAGGATGGCACGTTTGCTGCGCGCAGACGACGATCGAGGTGCGGCCCAACCCCGGCCCGTCCAAAAGCAGCCGCTTCAGCGCGGCGGCGATGGCGCTGGAGGACCTGCTGCGCTACACCGAAGACGACACCAAGGAGGCCACCTTCGAGGTGCGGATTTTGTTGTCTCGAGAGACTTGCCACAGTTGCGTGAAACAGCTACCTAACGGCTTCTAAAACCTGCCTGCGCTGCAAGACCTGCTGTGCTGTATGGATAAGCGCACCAGGCCAGCCTCCTTCGAGGCACCCTGCACCACTGTTGTCAGTGGATGATGGCAGTTTGCACAAGTACCACCGCACTGCTGCAAGCAGCGGCCTTCTTCGCGGCCGCAGCGAAACATCTTTATTCCGCACATTCACGGTGTGCAGGTGTCGCTATTTGCGGAGCAGTTCAAGGAGATGCTGGAGACGCGCTTTGGCCGCGGCCTGCTGCGCTGCCTGTACATCCTGGAGAAGCAGGCGCGGCCTGCCTTGCTCCTGCGCTGTGCAAGCGCTTGTGTCCATGTCCTCAGAGGCGGCACTGGCGGCGGGCCAGGGCATGCCTTTCCAAGGGAGGTTCTCTGGTCTTGCGCTTGTAAAGGTCCTTGGCAATAAAGGCAGTGATACCAGGCGTTTGTGTACGTGTCACCAAATTTCTTCGTCCAACAACGAGAATGCGCCTCTGCCGTGTCAATGTGAAAACCGACATTGTGATTACCCACAGGCCATCGCGGCCAAGGCGAAGAAGGAGGCCGAGCGGAAGGCGCGGAAGGAGCAGGAGCGGAAGGAGCGCGAGGCCGCCAAGGCGAAGAAGGCGGCGGAGAAGGAGGCTGCTGAAAAAGAGGCGACGGCGGCCACGGCCAAGGAGGGCGACGCGGCCGGCGCCGAGGCGGATGGAGCCGCAAAGGACGCAAAGGACGGACCCCTGGCGGCCGGCGGCAATGGCGGGAAGGCTGGTGCCGCAGCGGCGGCGGGCGACGCCAGCGCCGGCGACGCGGCCGCCCCCATGGAGGAGGATGCCAAGGATGCGCCCGCGGCGGTCAAGGCGGAGGCGGCGGAGGCGGAGCCGGCGGGCGGCGACGTAGCTATGGCCGAGGTGCACGCCCAGTCAGCTCTGTGCCCAATGTCCTGGTCTGCAACCCGCCCGGGGTGCAAGGACAGCCGGGAATTTCTGCCTGCAGAGTGACTGCAGGACCGGTCCCGCGGTCACCAGTTCCCTTGCTCAGGAGTTGCGCGTACGGGCATGCAGAAGCCAAGGTAAACACGGCCAACTTTTCTCATGTGCCTTTGCATAGGCCAACGGCAAGGCAGAGGCTGACGAGGTGGCGGAGGAGGAGAAGGAGGCTGCCCCCACGGTGATCCCCCAAAACCTGTTGAATGTAACAATTGTACTGCCCGTCCCCGTCTTTGACGCACAGACTGCTGTCTGACTGTATGCTCACGACCGTGCCTCGCCTAGCTCTGGCGATATTACGCGCGCTGGTTATCGAACTCTTCCAGGATTCCCCAAGGGTGGGGTGTCATGTACCAGCATGCCCAATTTCCAGTGGGTTCGCTGCCTGCAGACGCGCAAGGGCGCCACCGCCAAAGCCAAGGCGGCGGCTGCGACGAAGAAGCGTGGCGCCGCTGACCAGGCGGAGGACAAACCCGCAGCCGACAGCCCTGCCAAGCGCGCCAAGACAGGTGCGGACTATCAGTTGCGCGCTTGTTGCTGCAAACTGTCATCCTGTGTGGCGCAGCTTGTGCATCAGGCTGCAACTGTGTCAGTGAGCCCATCCGGCAAGGATGTGCAGTGATCTGCAAATTTAAAAACCCTCAGCATGACGAGCGGCTTCCATGTGCCAAGGTTTTCTCACAAGCTTGCCAACTCCTCGCGCGGCTTTCAATGCACAGAGGATGCGAAGGCTGAGGTGCAGCCGGCAAAGGAAGCGGCTGCGGCGCCCAGCCCCGCCAAGGCGACCGCTACTGCGGCAGTGGAAGAGGAGGCGCCTGCCAAGCCAGGCATGCCGGAATCCTTTCCGACTTCGACCCCCAGATTTCTTACAACCCACCCTACAGCTCTGGGATGCCCGCATGAGCTGATGACATGTCAATAACTGTGCGCAACGACGAGCTGGAATGCACCGAAAGCCGGAACAGAAGCTGTATTTGCTCTGCAAATTTGACATGCGGAGTATTGCGGCACAGGTATGAGAAGCACCCCTCGTGTAACAATCTTGTTGTACTCATAAATCCGATTTTCTTATGTTTGCCGCAGGCAATGGCGACACGCTGGGTCTGGCGGCGCGGTTCTTCGACCGCAACTGCGCCGGCGTGCTGGAGGGCGACGACCTTGAGGAGATCGCCTTCATGACCGCGCCGCCCATCTCCCGTGCGTCCCTGATTTCTGTAGTTCTGAGTGTCCCCCCATGTTGCCAGCATCCCAGCGGCGGGACGGCGGCGGCGGCGACTGCTGCAGCGGAGGCGGATGCAGGAAAACGCTGGGCGGCGGCTGATCGCTGGCGAGGTCGTGCACGTGCTGGCTTGACTGCCGTGACTTGGCGCAGGATCACACATGTGGGCCTTCTGCACGCCGCAATTCGCACTTCGGGTGTGGTCTGGGGTCTGCGACTCACGGCTGCCGCTCTCTGATGATGGCTGTCGCTTTGTTAATGCAGGCCGTCGCGTGCAGTCGCTTACCGACGCCGTCACCAAGCGCGGCCGGCTGAGGTGGTTATTCACGCTGCCCGCGCACGTGCAACAGACCCAATCCTGCTGCCCTGGTCTGGCTGCACATCGACTTTCTCGCAGGCTCATTGAGGAGGCAGGCAAGGAGGAGGCGGCATCCGGAGGAGCACCCAAAGCTACACTGGCAGACTGCGGGCATCGAGCCAGGCCCTCAAAAGATTTTGGTAGCCCAACCTGCTGTGCCAAATCTGAGCAAACCATTCTGTGTCCTGCTGCGGTGAGAACCAGGCCTCCACACTGTGACCAGACAGCAGCAGATGGAAAGGATCTGGCGCATCCCTCATGTGCCGGCACCAAAGTTGCGGCTTCACAGCGGTCTGCATGGTACTGCAATCCTGTCTTGTGACTCGTTTGCTGTTGCATCTCTGCAGTTACACAGATCACCTGGCGATGCTGGTGCCTGGCGCGCCAGAGCCCGAGCGGCACAGTGCTGCCGCTGCCGCCACTGGTCCTGTGCACATCGTCACGCCCGCGCCCGCGGCGGCGGATGGCGCCGCACCAATGGAAGCGACGGCGGCGCCGGCGCCGGCCATGCCGGACCACTCCGCTGCCGAGCTCGAGGCCCTGCAGGAGCGGCTGGTGAGTGTGCATGGCAATTGCACGTCCTTTAAGACGATTCCTCAAGCGTCGCTTGTGCCTGGTCATACCCGCATGCCAGCTGCCGCCTGCTGCTACAGTACATACTCCATGTGCAAGGTAGCAGGCATGTCCTGCCATGCGCCTCCTGCCCCTAGCGTCGTGCCTGGTGTGGACTAAGACAGAGCGAGCACAAGACGCATCATTTCTGTGTTTACTGTCCCTGCAGACGGCGGCGCAGGCTAAGATCGCCGAGGCGCAGACAGCGGCAAAATCCGCCGAGAAGGGGCGCAAGGCGGCTGAGGCCGCCAAGCAGTCGGCGGAGGCCGCCAGGAAGGCCTCCGACAGTATGGCCGCGTCTCTCAAGAAGAGCCTCACAACTGCAGAGCAGGTCCGGGCTCACTGTGCCGCTTGCACCATGCATAGCCTCACCATTGCAGGACCCCAACCAATCAGAAGTGCATAGCCAGTTTGTGGCCTTTTCACATCTGAGCCACTTATTCACACCGGCCCAAGAGTTGCAACAGTGCAACGATTCAAATCCACTTTTCTGTCAGACGCGGGACGAGGCGGCGGCGGAGGTAGCGGCGCTGAAGCAGCAGCTGCAGGCCGCTGCGGAGAGCCGCGACTCCGACAGCGCCGCCCGGGACCGGTGCGTTTCTGAAATCCCTCTGCTTTTGCTGACCCAAGACCTTACATCTGCTGGAGGGCTGTGGCCATACGAGCGCTGTTGTCGTAAGACGCCTCTCACCCCTTGCTTTGCAAACTCGGCTGCATGCGCTGCCCAGCCATGCGGTGAAGCCGTCGTGGCTGCTGCTGCTTCTGAGCCCACACCCCAGGATCGTTGCTGACACAGCTAGGACCTGACCTGGCCTGCTGTGTTGCGCGCAGGAACCTGGAGACGCTGGGCAAGGCGGAGGCGTCGCTCAAGGCAGCGCTGCGGGAGGTGTCGCTGCTCAGCGCGGTGCTCGGCAAGCCTTCTGCAGCCGACGATGCCTGAGCGGCTCCGGTTGAACGCGTGAGCAAATCCAGTCGGCTGCCGACAGCGCCCAAGTGGCGTGCTGCGGCGCCTGGAACGGCCTGGGCGTTCTCGACGGGGTGGCGAGGACTCGAGATTGCTTGCTGTGATTGTGTAAGTGGACTACTGCGCATCACCTTCACTGATGCGCATCTGTGCGCTCTGTGAGTGGGATGCCGAGTATGCTTGAGCTTTTGCCATCAGTTCAGTGTTGAGATACTGGACGGTGAAAGCACGCAACGGCATCTCAAAGTGTCAAGCTGTGGCAGCACAACACAGGGCACACTTGCATGTGTGCATGCCTGAGATTTCGATGGACAAGCCCCTTTCGCAAGCACTCCTCATGAACACACGCTTTCACAGCAATTGACAAGTATAGCATCACCGAGAAATCGCCAGCACGAACGTGATCGGTTGCGTGCACTGTTGCTTGACCTTGACGCGGCCATCATGCCCGATGCAAAGCCCAAATTGGTAGGGTACCTCGTGACGCCAGAGAAGGTGCGGCGTGTACTCTATGATGCTATATGTCGCGCACAGTCACGCTGTCTGATCTTGTGCGCGTCGTCTTCACAAAGCTTCTGAGCAGCAGGCAGCGGCTGCGCTGAGTCAAGCGCGCCACATGTGTGGCACAATCCTTCGCACACAAGCCTGCTACGGTCGTCCTGTGGCTCGTGTGGTACTATGGCATCGTGGTGGCACATAGGCAAAGAAACACCTCAGCGCCGGGCTGCGTCACCGAGCGGAGAAGGCCGGCCTGCGGCTCGTGGAATTGGATGCCTCGCGCCCCATCGCAGAGCAGGACACCTTCGCCGCCATCGTCCACAAAACATCCGGCGACACACGTGAGGCTCGCTGTTGTCGCATCCACGTATGGGTTTCCATGGCGCCCTCAGCTTGGGCCTGACGCCATCCGCCATGCATCGCACATGTACCGGCCAGGTTTGACTGCCTGCACACGACATGCTGTCGGTGAAACGTGTCGTGCCGGAGACGTCTGACCGTGCATATGTCTGGTGCCGATGCGGCAGGAAGGGACGCGCTGCTGAGGGCGTATCAGCTGGGTCACCCGGGCGTGCCGATAATAGACCCCCTAGACCGCGTGCGGCTGCTGCGCGACCGCAAGACCATGCTCAGCTCGCTGTCGAACGGCATCACCATCCTGGTGAGATGCTTGCTGCGCCCTGATGTTGCAGCACTAGATTGCAGCTTGCTGCTGTGACATCTTCTACAGTGGCCACGAATCGCAGTCACAACCACAGTTCTTGCTGACATGAGGCAGCGCATCAACTGCTGCTCAATTGCATGGGACTCGGAAGATGGTGAACCTTGTTGTTGGCTGCAGGCGCCGCACGACAATTCTGACGTGACCTCGGTCACAGTCACCGCGCCAGCGCAGGTCACGCTTGCGCCAGGTAGGGACACTGTGACACCTGCGGAAACGTCATTCAGATTGGAGGAGAGACCTGGGCCTGCGAGATTGACGCTCTGCCTGCAGCGAGTGCGGGAGTACAGGACCTCTGCTTGTTCGTCAGGGACCTGACGGCTGCAGCCAGCAAAGTGACAGGAAGCGTTTCACACGGTCCGTTCTGATGCGAGGCGTGCAACACCCTGCCTGCCGGCCGGCCGCAGGCGTCAGCGTGGCGGGCACGATCGACGCCAGGGCTGCAGCTGCGGCTTGGTCCGTGTGAAAAGCTATCCTGCCTGGCGCAGGCATGAGCGTGGCAGACGCAATCGATGCGATGGAGACGGCGGGGCTGCAGCTGCCGCTGCTGGCCAAGCCGCAGCTGCAGAGCGTGCCCGGCTCGCACGACCTGGCGCTCATACGCGACCTGGCGGGGCTCCAGTCCCTGGTGCGCCGCCTTGCAGAAACAACCTGCTTCATTTCCTTCTGTTGCGCTTGTGAACATGCAGGACCTGGCGCTCATATGCGACCTCCCCGGCCTCCAGTCTCTGGTATGCCTGCCTCCACCCTGAGGCGTCCTGATCCACCTGCTTGAACCGCCAGCTTCAATGATGCTGCCCCCAGTCTCGGCATAATGCACCCCGCAGTATGACCGGCGGGCATGCATGTGATGCACTGGCTTCCCACAGCAAGGGTTGCAAAAGTGCCGCGAACAATCCGGTGCAGTGAGGCAGGGTTTGTCGGCGCACCGCTGGCAGACCGTGTAGTAATGCTGGTCGTACGCGAGTGTGGCTGGTGTAGCAAAGCCGAAGCTCTGGCACGCGCTCTGCAGGTGTTTGAGACAGAGGATAGGCATTGTGCCTTGGCGCACCACTGGACAGACCGCAGCACATAATGGGGCCAAATCACGAACACAATGACCGCCGAATTTGAGGATCACGGCAGAAAGTTTGGTATTTCTGCAGGTGTTTGAGACGGAGGACAGCGGCCTGCAGCTGCCGGTGGTGCTGCAGCAGTACATCCCCCATGGCGGCCTGCTCACCAAGGTGCATTTGCGTACCGAGTCGCTTTGACACTGTGCATCAAGGCTTTCCAGCAGTGCTCGCCGCAGCCATTCTCCCCGGCCCTGTTCTTGACCCGCCTGCCCTGGCAGTGACTGCCTGCGGCTGTTGCAGCGGTCAGTCACAGCATAAACACAACGTGATACATGCCGCTTATGGCATGTGTGTTTACCAAGGGTATATGCCTGCGCAGGTGTTTGCCATTGGTGCGGCCACGGTCATGGCGCAGCGGCCGTCGCTGGACGCCAGCCAGCTGGCCGGCAGCGGCGTCATCAACCTGTCCCGCGTGTCCAAGTTTCAGCCGGCGGCGGACGGCGCCCGCTCCGGCACAGACGCCGCTGCGGCCGTGGCCGGCGACGGCAGCGGCGCCGGAAGTAGCACAGCCAGGGAAGCCGGAAGCAGCGCCGGAAGCGGCGCCGCCGAGACCGGCCGGATAGAGTTCGCGGCGGAGCACGCGGCGGTGGAAGCAGCGGAAGCAGCAAAATCGGCGGCGGCGGAAGCGGAGTCGAGGCATGAGGCGGCGCACGCGGCGAGGGACGCGGCGGCGGCGGCGGAGCCGCCCGAGTGGCTCATACGCGGCCTCACGCGGGAGCTGCAGCACGAGCTGGGGCTGCAGCTGTTCAACTACGACCTGCTGTGCCCCGTGCCAGGTGCGGAGTTTGGGAGTTGAAGGGTCTAAGATTGAGTCTGGAACTGGTGGCCTGGGGCATCACTTCGAGGCGGTCGCGAACCGCAACACGTTTGCCTCGAGTATTGCACACTGTCGCTGTGCACGGTATTCATTGAAGGGCGAGCAGAGGGTCGAGTTGCTGCAGGACGCTTCCAGAAGTGCATAGCTGAGACGCTGGCGCTGACGCGATGCAGGTGCCAGGCCAGACTCGGACTCTAGCAAATACCATGTGATCGACATCAATTTCTTCCCGGTGAGCTGCAGCGCTCCCAAAGAAAGCTTGCCCTCCACCTTAATATCATCTGAGCTACTGCGTGCACGTGGGTTGTTTCCTCACCGCTGGTGCAGGTTGATGCGGCATTTACCTGCTGCGACGCCACAGCAAACCTCAAGTCCTCGCACCTTCGTGTATCCCGACCGCAGGGCTACGAGAAGCTGCCGAATTACGAGGACAAGATGTGCGCCTTCCTGCGGGCGGTGGTGGACGGCGAAAAGAGCGGCGGCGGCTACGGCCCAGCCACCTTTGGCGCATGCTCGCAGCTGTGAGCTGTGTCCAGTTGCCTGCTGGTGACTCCAGCTTACGGTATCTACTGCCGGGATTCGTTGCGGCTGCAGCTGCGACGCAATCCCGAGGGGCACGCATTGGATCTAAACCTAATAAATGCGTGTGACGCTGTTCGTATGGGCACCAGCCGTGCCCAACTGCCGTCCAGTTGACTTAACGCTGCAGTTGGCGCCGTGTCCGTCACTGCCAATTGACTGCGACGAGTGATGTTCAGATCTCTGAATGTCGCCGCTGTGTGACCCCTCGATGTCACGAAGTACGATGTGTGTCTTTGTGTTTCGTATGTGCGGTGGTTCAAGCGGGGTAGGGCTGACACCATAGTTTCCGGGCTGTCAAGACTGAAACCAGCCGTCAAGGACAGGCCAATGCAAAGTCACACAAGCCCTTTGTACTTTCAAATGCCCAGCAGGCCTACATCACACCTAATTGTGACTATCGAACTGGTAACAGAAACCGAAAACAAAACAGCGCAATGACTGGATGCTGTTATTCAGCTCCAACTTCGAGCGCAGCAGCCTATAAACCAGTTGTTGCCGCCAGAAGCTAGAGGCTGCCGGCTCTAGCTCACGTCTGCAGCTGCAACGCAGCCGCACACCAAAAAACATATCGCAGGGCAACATGGGAGGCTTAGCTCCCTACTCACTAGGGCACAATGAAAATCCGGAGGTGGAACGCCACATGCCCGAGCAACCCAGAACGCATTCCAGCCGCCATGCTGCCCGGCGCCCCAGCCGCGGAGGCCGAACGCCTCGCAGGGCGGCATACGAGCACCCTAGATACAAACTCCCATGGCTCGATATGCTGCAGGCAGGGCGGCACGAGGACACCCTAGGCAAGAATTCCCTAGAGGCTGAACATGTCGCAGGGTGGCATGAGGCGCACGCCGAGCGCCAGGTGGTCCGACGGAAACTCGTCGTTCGGCATCGGCGCCAGGGCCGTCACTTCTGAGGCGTCGGCGCCCGGCCGCGCCTCGTATGGCAGCGCCAGCAGCTCTGCGACCGCCCACCCCCAGCCCAGCTGCAGCAAGACATTAACATCCTTGATTTGGAATCTGCACTGAGCTAAGCGCTGCCGGCGCCTGGGGCGGCGGCGGCAGATCCGTGCCTGCCTTAATCCACCCCAGGTGCATCACAGAACATAACAGATGCTGCTGTAGCAACGCAACTCCTTGTAGCTTCATGCTTCATGACACACACCCAGATGTAGTCCAGGTTGCCGGCAAAGGTGGCCGTCTTTGTCGTCAGCGGCGGCTCGCACTCCTTCATGCTGTAGGCATTGTGCAACGGCGCCAGACCGGACACAATTTCCACCTGCAAAGGGGGATCAAGGAAGCACGGAAGGAAGGGTTTGGATGCGGCTTGCGGAGCCCGCGAATTGATGGCGTTTAGTGGCAATCGTGCCGCCCTTGCCAGGCATTGGTCAGGTGGGCGCCGCTGAAAGCAGAGCAGGGGGCTATGGCACAGGGATCGCAGTACCTGCAGGATACAGTTGCGAGGCACTGTCACCGGTTGTTATCGCTGGAAATCCTGATGTCTCAGCGCACCTGCTTCCACAGCGGCTCTGGTGCGCCACGCCACTTGCTGCGCTGCAGCGGGTGGTCTTGATGCCGGTGCGACACCTTGCCTGTGATTTAGATTGAAGATCCTTCATAAGTACGTCTTTGATATACCTACGGACATATGCACATGTGCTGCGGGGCGCCTCGCCACTTGCTGCGCCACAGCGGGTGGTCCTGACGTCAGTGCGACACCTTTCCTGCGTTGGATACAACGTGTACAAATATTCATTGCAATCGCATTCCCACACCGTTCGTGGCAACACCAGGCGGGGCGGACGATACGATGTGCCCTTGAAATGCGGCTGAGATGTATGCAGCAACAGGGCAGGAGTCGGGAGGCTGCTGCACCAAGGCACCGGGATGTGACCAGAATGCAAGCACTGCTCCTGTCGCCGCAATGCACGGTCAACATCACGAAGATTACAAAGATCGTTGTCCATGTCAGGAAGTACCTGTCGTCAGCAGGTCATACACGCCGCTGGTGAGGGCGCCTCCCTCTGGCACCTGCGGCATGTTTCGGGTAATCAACACCACAAAGTGCGGCTCTGGCTCATGGTCCGTACCTTTGCGGTCCACCGTGGTGCCCGAAGACAGGTTTACATCTTGGTATGGACATTTTGGTATGGACATCCTGCTCGGCAGTGGCTAGATGCATGATGCCTGATTGGTCACTTGATGTTTGGAGGCTGGAATAAAAGAGATGGCGTGAAGTCAAAGTGCAGGAAACAAACTGAATGGATCAGACCCAGAAATTAGACCCAGAAGCACTCGCCTCATCGAAGGGGTCTGATCGGATCTTGCGCCACAGGCTGTTGAAGTCGCCCGCCAGGAGCACTGGCACGGGGAGGCGCAACGTCCTGAAAACATGTGCACGCTTGTCAACAGTTGGAAGTTGTCAACAGTCTCGCAGCAACCTCGCCAACAGTCTTGCAGGCTGCTCAGCAATCTTTACCGACACTGGCCGCCTGGATGCCTGCCAGGATCGAGTTGGCCTTTGCAAAAGCTACCTGTGCGGCGGCAGGAAGACGCCAACGCGCTCCGAGAGGATCTGCGCCTGCAACCACATGCCACGCGTCACACAGCGCATGCCGCAGTTGTGCACCCACTTCACATGCATCCACACCAGACAGATCCCATCTGCATGTGCCACGGCCAGCTGACCGCCGTGCGGTGCAGCACGCGATGCTCCAGGTGTCTGAGTTTCTGGTTCTGCAGGAAGGGTCTGCACACTCAGCTCTGCACAAATGATCGTAGCAGCGCCGCGCCGCACCTGCAGCAGCTTGACATCGGGCCAGCGCGGGTCCCAGTGCAGGTGCGCGGTGGCCGTGACGAAAACCCGCTGCAGCCGGGTGTCCCGCAGCAGCGTCACGATCGCGCCGTCCTCTCGCGCCGCCAGCACCTCCCGGCTGGCACCTGATGCGTACTCTGGAATGTGGTCCGCAAAGCTGCGGCCACCGCCATAGACGATGATGAACATTGACAACGGGATATCAGATATCAAAGTTGGAATTTCTTGATCGCGCTGTCCTCTCGGGCCGCCAGCACCTCCCGGCTGGCACCCAACGCATACTCTGGAATGGGTCCGCTGCGTCCCCCGCCATGAATTTATCATCTTGTAAGTGATAGGTGATAGCAGAAAAGCACAAGATGATGGGTTTTATATGAACCCCTATAAAACCCTAATAAAAACCCACTGCTGTGCGCGTGCCGGCCTCTTATGCGCATTTGGCCGGCAGGACAGCCTGCCTCGGCTTTCCAGCTTCCGCAGCGGATCACCCGCCATCCCATACATCACATCACAATATCAAATGAGAGCAATATTATGCAATGAGGAGAGGCGAATTCACCGGATGATCTCGTGCGCCAGCACCTCGAGGCGGCCGCGCCTGGTCAGCAGCGCGACGCCTTCCTCGGGACCCGCCACCGGGTCATTGGGGCCGACCACCCTGGAACAGGAGGGTTTTATGATGATGTAGCCACAATCGACCTCTAGAACCGTTCACCAGCTGAAGCTGAAGCATCAGCTGTAGCAACTTGCATGGGTTCATCCAGGTGTTGCCGTGTCGGCTGCATGCCGCGGCGGAGTTCTGGCTGTCAGGCCTCACCTGCCGTAGTACAGACCCTCATACTCCGCGAAAGCTGGCAGCAGCTGCTTCTCAAAGACCGGCCGCTCCACCTGGAGCGTCAAGTGATCAGCGTCAGACGCACATCATGCTGCGGCGGCCCAGCATGGTGCGGCGGCATGCGGCTGCGCCTCGTCGGCGCCAAACCCTAGCATTACCTCCTGCAGGCAGATGATGTCCGCCCCGTAACCCCGCAGCTCCTCCAGGATCCTCGGCCACCTGATGCTCCATGCCAGCTGCTTATCGGTGGCGTAGCTGTGCACCCCTGAGTTTGCATATTTGTCCGCCTGCGCGCATGGGTAAACTGTTCGTGATCTGCGTTGCGAGGACGTGTCGCCTCCAGCAACGTCACACATGTCTATTGCGCACCAAGATGTTGTAGGAGATGACTGTGAGAATTTGATTGTCGACCGGGCGCTCGGGTGCGACGTTCGTGAACTTCCTCGTCGCCATTGTCAGTGCCTTGGTGTACATGCCGATCGTTCAAGAGTGTATCAGCGAACCAGGTTTGTGGGTTCGTCTACCGCGATCAAATGGAAGGAATTACGCATTGATGAAGTTGAGAGAGAATGTGAATCAAGCATTTCGGAGTTTTGAGGCGCCTTGCTGGAGCACGATGACACGCCCTTCGGTTGCTAGGTAGCAGGTTCAGCTCTCGTTCCGATCAATCGACGCTGCAAATCGTCGTCAGTGCTATCAGAATCTGGGTGGGCCATGCAAGTGCAGAACTGGCAGATCCGAGCGCTGGCTGCAAAGCAAAATCGCACGGCGCCGCGAGGCCGCCGCTGTTCAGTTCCGAGCGGCCAATCGTGCGGCAAGTTCTCACTGAGGCCGCGGCCACACATCAGAACAGCCCTGGATGCGAAACTCCCTCGTCCGTGACCTCTCGGCAACCTCGGCGGAAACCAATGGGGTATCACAGGAAGAGGTTGGACTGCTGCACGTCGTCGACGAGACCTGCCGGCGCCATCGGCAGCAGCACCAGGATGGCCGCGAAGATCAGGGCTGCGGCCAGCACCTGCAGATGTGCACACACAGGCCGTGACTGCATGCAGTAACGGGCAGTGACAGCACCACTCTAGCGTTTGCAGCAGGGCCCGTGTGTGCAGGCGCCCGACAAACTGTTGCACCCAGAACAAGGCCGCACGCCGGCATGGCGCGAGCTAAGCACAGAGCATGCATCAGACGGAGCAAGTGGAGCAAGGTAGGGGAGGAGGGCGGTGTGACGCTGTTTTTGGAGCAACACATCATGCAATACCCCTGTTTGTGAAGAATCAAGATTAAGATCAGAAACAAACTCGTGCCTGGCGGCTGGAGGGGGGAGGCGTGACGCTGTCCTGAAGCACCGCCTCGGGCGAGCGCTGCACGATGAGGATGTACAGGCCGAAGGGCAGCGCCAGCGCGGAGCCCAGGAAACCCAGGCCCAGGCCGATGTAGGTGAACAGCGACGTGATGGACAGCACCCCCTTGCCGAATGCACCCTGCACATGTCATGAAGTAGTGGTTCCATCTTGAAACGGGTTGTAACTGACTGCACTGGCTGCAATGCTACCGGCAACGCACACGTGCTGGGGCCTGCCTTGCGCCGTGCCCAGCGACAGCGCCCAGCTGCGACAAAACACCCATTCGGTTCACACGGCCGACACTCGTACAGGCGGGGGCGCCGGCCGCGTGCACCGCAAAATGGCTACCAACACATGAAACGGGAATGAAGTAGGAATAAAAGGAGAGTGGAGAGACGACCAGTATCAGAATGAGGAGCACCTGCATGATGCGGCCGCCGTCGATGCTACGGACAGGCCGCAGGTTGAGTGCTGTCGACACCAGGTGTCGCAACGAAAACTGACTTTCTATGATTTCGACCTCAAGCAGAAGCTCACGGTGAGCTCGAAACTCTTAGCAATGCCCACAAATGAAGAATGGAGGGTCACCTGCACGACGCGACCGCCGTCGATGCTGCCGACGGGCAGCAGGTTGAGCGCTGTCGACACAATACCCGCCCAGCCGGCCACCGCAAAGGGGTGCACCATGACGCTGGGCCCTGACATCGCCTTGTCCCCCAGCACCGCCTGCAGGGTGTAGTGCAGGGTTTTTTTACGCAGGGTTCAAAGCAGGATCCGCCTCCGTAACAGGACTGCCCGACATCGCTGAAAATCTGGAAAGCTGACCGCATGTTTGCACAGTCTGACAGCCAGTCCAGACTTGACGGATGCTGCTGCGTGCCGGCGATGTGGGGCCGGCAGCTGATGCCAATGACACTGTCAGGGCGTCGCTTCCCGAGGTGCATTCGCCAGGGGGAGGCGCAATGTTGAATGCGACAGCACACCTGCATGAGGTTGCCGAGCGCGAGGCTGCTCTGGAAGAATGCCGTCGGCACCGCCACCAGACCATCCTGCACATGTGGACATGCGCGGCACGTCAGCATGCGCATGTTGGTACAGGCTGGAGGAACAGGGCTTGTACCATTGCATAAGACCACTGCGAAAGATCACCTTTCGAGCACATCTGCGCACGAGTGGATCTGGAGCCCACTGCATAGCCTGCTGCTGCCCAACTGGGCAGCTCAACTCGATTGCTGGGTCACCAAATGCTGCTACTCGAACCCGAAGAAGAAACTCGTACCTGGCCGCCGGCTGAGAAGAAGAGGCCCGCCAGGAACAGCGCCAAGGCGACGGCGCCGGCGGCCGCGGGGCCTGCGACGGAGACGTCGAACAGGTCCGCCCGCGTGCGCACCATTGACTTGAAGGGCGTGACGGCGCCGAAGGAGCCGATAGCGCCGTTGGGAATGAAAAATGACGGCCCCATCTTGACCTGCGGATGCCAATCCAAAGCAGTAAATCCAAGCATCGAAAGTTAGGCAAAAAGGGCGTGACGGCGCCGAAGGAGCCGATCGCGCCGTTGGGGCTGAAGAACGACGGCCCCATCTTGACCTGCGCGGGGGCATGCGCGAGTAGGGTTTGCGTGTTGAGCAGCAATCTTGCACCGGTAGACTTGCTGACAGGATGGGCGGTGCTGTCTTGTGTTGGGAATGGAGAACGACGGCCCGATGTTGACATGCGCGCAGGCGTGCGAGCGGCAGTCGGCAGGGATACATTGGACTGGGCGTAGGCATCCTTGGCAATTGCTGAGAGGATCTCGGTGGGGGCCTTGAAGCATGCAGCATGCCTGCAGGCCTGCTGCATTGTTCGTTTGAGAAATGAATGAATAAGAAGAGCTAGCAGCAGCGTGATACGCTTGTGCTGACCACACAACAAACCGTGCAATCGTGGACGAACCTTGCACTACGCGGCAACCAGCCGGTGCGCCACCTCGTGCTCGAGCACTAATGCGTAGCATCGCACAGGCAGATCTCATCTCTTTCCGAGGTACATTTCATATGCAAACCCAGACGCACCTTGCGCAGCGTGGCGACCAGGCGATGCGACACCTCGTGCGCGAGTTGCGTCGCAAAGACGCTAAGGCAGGTTGCTTCCAGGGTGATCTGAAACAAGACAGGGATTCTTGATTGTGAACCCACCTTGCGCAGCGTGGCAACCAGGCGGTGCGACACCTCGTGCGCGAGCTGCGTCGCGAAGACGCTGACGGAGATGGGCAGCGAGGCCGCGAGGTAGGGTACGGGGTCCCAGCCCTCCAGGCCCGGAGGCGCCACATTGGGGTCGATTTGGTTGTTGGGGTTGCTTAGCCACTCCACCGTTTCCTGCGCATAATAAGATGTGGTATCCAGTCAACCAACCGTATGTTCATCAAAGTAGAGATACAGATCTGGTTATTGGGGATGCTCAGCCACTCCACGGTTTCCTTCACAGACATGAGGGACAGCTGGCTCAGACTTGTGCCGTGCGAGATGATGCAAAGGTGTGAACTAGGAATTGACAGTACCCGGTACCCTCTTTGATGCGATTGCAGCCGACACGCGTGTTTGCGAGTCCATGAAAGCGGCCAAAGCCACTCTCATGTCCAGTGGCCTGATTGCATGCCCACACTTCAGCAAGCGCGCAGCCTCAAGATGTGTCTAGAATGATCAGCCCTGTTGTGTCGCACCTTGGGCAGCAGGGAGATGTTGGAGGAAAGACCCAGCTGCAGGCAGCTTCCCGCTGTGAGCACCGCCAGGCTGACAGCAAACAGAAACTGCCAGGTGTTGGCCGCCTTCGGCCGGCACGCCTCCCCGATGATCACCTGTCGCACATCATTATTGCACATGAGTACGCGCGTCAGTCAAACGCATTGTCTCTGCACGAGGGCAAGCCGTTGCAAGAGGTCACATTGCTGCTGCGCAGAAGCGCACTGCCCCGTCCCTTGGTTTCTTCCCCAGCCGGCAGTGAGCAGGCTCATGCACGCGGTGTGGTTGCCGGGCATGTGCCGACAAAAGCTGAATGGTGGAGCTTGCCTGGAAGGCGATGCGGGGCCCGCCCCGAGGGTCGTCACCCTCCTCTGTCAGGTCAAACACCATGAACAGCTCGTATTTGTCGCCTGCATTGAAGACACAGGAACTGCTGACAATGCTGACTAGGACATGAGACAACTGAAAGCCAAGCGGCAGTCGGTGAGGATGCAGCTGGATGCAGGCTTGCTGTAATGTAATGGCTGCAGAACTCGAAAATGCTTCATGCAATACGAATGCATCAAAACTGGTCTTCATGGAAGGCCTCACCAAAGCGCTGCCGCAAGCTCGACTGGATGTTCTCGAACAGCTGTTCCCGCGGCATGCGCAGCGTGCCCTGGACGTACACGCCGCCAGCGTTACCGTTGAGCCCTGCCTGCGCGGCTGTGGGCGCCAGATCCGCTATCTGTAGTGGCAGGGCGCAGTAAACTGAGCTTTCTCGAATTGCACCTTCGAGTCGTTCAGCAGTGCGGGTGCAGCAGGACCCGCCTGAGACAGCACAGCGCGGCAAGCTATCCTGCTGCCTGTGCTATGCAGAGGCTGCCGCGCACCTGGATGATGTTGGTGACGTAGAAGGTGTTTTGAGTGAACACCTCCTTCCGGATGACATCCACGTCTGCGCGATCAAGCTCCGTCGGCCGCAGCATGCTCTCCAATTCCTCCCGCAGCTTGTCCTCTGCGGCATGATCAAATGGAGCGTCGTCAACTTTGGGTCGTTGCATCACGAGGGGGCATCGCTGATTGATGCTGCACCTGAACCCCTGGCCAGCTGGATGCCTGCTGGATGCCTTCTACCTACCAGGAGCATCGTGCCGGATGATCAAGTCCAACCTGTATGCTTGGTAGTGGCATGGTGCTCGAATGCGGATCTGCAATGAGCACGCCGCACCGTCAATGTTAGCGTCGTTGCTGCTGCCCTCCTTCCCACCCTCCTTCTTCTCAGCCAGCCGCTTGCCCATCTCCACAATCTTGGCCTGCGGGCACCAGGTCAGCACATGCTCTTGCGATGTGTCAAGACACTTCGATGCTGGACGACTGGCACTACCGCGAACGGACGCCGATACACGCTGGCTCCACGAGCTCTTCATAACAAGACGGCCGCAGCAGGCTCACGATCCGCAATCTCCGATTTCGCAAACATCTCAAGCCGCAGACTCACAATCTCGGAGTTGAACTTTGGCCTCTCATCGCCGCCCTGGTCCCCGCCCTTTGTCTTTTCCCGCTCGTCATCCGCCTGTCTGATCTTGTCGAGCACGCTGGGGCTGATAGAGATGTCGACGGACGATGTCGACTGCGACGCGGCGGCGTCCCGCGCCCGCTTTGCCTCCGACTTGACCCGCTCCTCATCATCGGCTTTCCTCTGCGCAGCAGCAGCACATGCGGCATGTTAGACACCAGGAGCATAACTCGTCGGCTTTCCTCTGTGCGGCAGCATGCAGCGGATGCAACGTGTGAGACGCAAGAATATTGTTGGATGTCCTCTGTGCGGGAGCGTGCAGCGGATGCAGGGTGTATGAGATAGCAAGATGATCTCGGCACGCATGAGCTGCGAGTTGCCGAGTATGCTGCACTGGGCTTATATGCTTGACAATGAGCAGGATGGTTCGGCACTTGCATCCTGAGCGATTATGATGAGTAATGATGCATGTCTGCTGCATGCTGCGAGGAGCAGCGCTCCAGTTGCATCCGCAGCTGCGCCTCACCTTTTTCTTCTCCTCCTCCTCCGGATCGATGCCCAGTAGCGCGTCGAGACCGGTCAGCGTGTCTCTGATGCGGTCCTGCACCGGTGTGTCGCTGGTGTCATCGCCACTGGCGCGGCACTTCAGCCCCGCGGCGCCGCGCCGATGGCTACCGCAGAAGGGCGGCCGTCGCTGCAGCCTGCCGGCGGCGCCACATAGCGCCCGTCGGCTGCTCAGGCCGCGCTCTGCATGCTGCGACGCTGCATCGCTGCACCGGGCCACGGGCGAGTGGAGACAGCAGGTGCCGGGTGCTGCTGTGCTGCTCGCCAACAGGCGCGCGTGCATGGCGGTGCGAGCTCGAGTAGGAGCTGATTGGTTTGTTGTCCCCAAATAACGATGGGACAGCGACTGGAAGGGCCGCTGGAACGCCTGACACGTCACAGATGGCGAGAATCGCTGAAGTTTCTGAAACGATGCCGAACGCTGCTTGGTCTCCAGTGCGTGCTTGGATGTGCCTCAAGATGACTCAGAGCTAGGCAGGTGTCTGCTGCGCTCGATATTTAGATGCTGCACCTGCTTTCAGCGCCACCCAAGATGCTGCCAGCTAGTTGATTCACTCTTCGTTAACTTTCAGGTTGGAAATTGTTCTGTCTGACGGGAACGGGACTGTAAGCATGCTGACGTTCTGCCACATGGCGAGTCACAAGCTCTTTCGCCAGCAGCCTCACCCAGCCTCACCCGCAAGCGCAGAACCGTCGCTTTTCTATCACAAGGGCCAAGCTAGGGTAGGGAATGCAGCGGGAAGTGGCGTGTTCAGCCAGAATTTTGTAGTGCGCGACTACAACACGCATACACGCCCGGTTTCGGCATGGCGCGCCGGCGGGCCTGGGTCGCGGCTGCCCTAGGGTGCCTGTTGCTGGCGTCTGGAGCCGCATGCGTCCCGCACAGGAAACTGAGGGCGGATGATCCGGCGCTGCTGTCGACAGACCCAGCGGACCGGCCTATGTTCTCAGTGGTGAGTGAGGCTCGCAGCGGGGCCAGCCCGCGCTCAGAGCTGTTCTGAGAGCGAGAGCGTGGCTTTGGGCAGTCCAGGCAGCTAAAGGGGCTGCACAGCCGCGACCCTCTGCCTGCAGTACCACTGCGCACGGGACGCTTTTCGAACCGCCTTCGAAGCGGTCGTAAGACTCTGCGTTCGGTGAGGTGGTCTCGGGGTCCATTTTTCAGTACAAATGGCTGGGCCGCGTCCTGCCTTTGGAGACTGCTCGTAGATTTCCTTGCCGAGGCAGGTCGCCAGCCGGAACAGCGTCGCAACCTGGGCAACGCTTTCGTCACGAGCTAGGACCTAGGCGTATTCACTGCTGTTTCCTCGGCTGTTACGCTGCTCAAGGCTGCCAGTGATCCCCAACCGTAGGCCCGCCGTTGCCGCCGTCGCGGCCGGCGCTCAAGGAGTTTGTTTTCCCATGACGGGGGTGTCAGCAGCATCATCGTATATCGAACGCCCCAGACGAGTGTATTGAAACGATGCACCATGTTTCAGAAATGGAAAGTTGTTCACGGCGGAGCAAGGCGGCATGGCAGTGTGGCGCCTGTAAATGACGCTGAAATGTTGCTGCGGCACTTGGGCAGACAGCAGCAGGCCGTCCTCACCTGCAATGAGTTTGATGTGTTCCACACAGAAATGAACATGAGCAGGCGGGCGCACTACTCAGCAGCACCGGCACATGGTGCTCATGTGCAGCGCGGCAGCGTGCAGAGCGCAGCCATTTGGGGGCACGGACGGTTATGGATGCCAGGCCTGATCTTGGCTCCACTGCAGCCGGTCGCACCAAAGCCGCCACACGCAACTCAAACAGAACAAGAAATTGCTGCACGCGCAGGTGACATCGTGCCCGGCGCACATGGCGGCGGACGCGACGCTGAAGCAGCTGTACAAGGGTAACGGCTTCGACGTGGTGGACCTGACGGCCACCATCGAGATGACGCAGGAGGCGACGTACGCCAACAACTTCCGCGACAACGACCCCTCCACCTGGTCCGCTACCGCCGCTGACTGTGATGTTACGCTACCTGACGCTGTGATTCCTCATTTTGAACCTGGCAGCGCAGCATAGCAGCCATCAAACGTGACCCTTCCATATGTTTCTGGCTTTTGGTTCGAGTTAATGGCATGCATCGCCCCGGAACTGTCTCCGCATGAGCTGAAGGGCGCCGGGGGAGACGCGGCTAAACTACACAGTGGAGGTCAGCCCGCATGGCGGCAAGCTGCCCAAGCAGCTGGTTGCGCGCCTGCACACCGGGGTGCGTCATATCGCCTGCCACAGATATCGCAAGTGCACGCCGGCATGATGCTGCCACAGACCCACTGGCACTGGGTGCTGCAGATCCGCACTGGTGCTGCAAACCCTGCTGCAGACAACCCTGCTGCAGAGAAGCCTGTTGCTGAGCCTGACCAGAGCTCCAACTGACTCGTCACTGATATGCCCCTCTCCGCGCCCGCAGTCGTGCTTCAGCCCGCTGGAGAAGGACACGGTGTACCTGACGGAAGCGGGCAACGCGACGTCCGACGTGGAGGCCGTGCTCAACCTGGACGCCGTCAAGCACACCGGGGTGCGTCCCTTCAGAAGAATTCCTTGATTGACCGATCGTAAACAGTCACTACCACAAACGAGGTCCTCGTCATGAAGCGAAAGGTCACCTGCATGGCTGGGCAAAGGCTGTCTCCAACCTGGGCGCCGTCAAGCACCGGGGTGCACACTTGAAACTGCACTCGAACAGGTGACTAATCGCAGCAAATTCCAAGGTCTTTTCTTGCCTTTTGCTTCGCTGGTTTACACCAGCTGACACTCCCTGCTGCCGCAGCCCCATGCAGTAAGGCAACGGCATGCATATACAGCTGGCGCCTGGTGTCTTGAGTGTTGCTGACGGTGCTCGTGCTTTTGCATGCAGTCGTCCAGCACGACAAAGGACTACCTGATCGACTACGACAAGACGCAGGCATTTGTTGTGTACGACGCTGAGACACAGGTGCGAAAACTTGGCGACCTTGGAATTCCTGTGGCTTTGGCACTTGACGTGATGTGAGGATGGACTCTTTAATCATCTATTGGGGACCTGAGTCTGTGGCAGGCTGTGGCAGGCTGGTCCTGGTCGAGTGAAGCTGTTTGTTTTGTTTTTTGCCTGTTCTGTCGTTCAAGCATAGGTTCCAATGTACAGGTGGCGTGCTGCGACCTCATCCCGCCGTTCCCGGACTTTCCCACCGAGTGGATGGCCACCGTGGAGGCAAATATCATCAACCAGGGCTACACCTACGTGCAGCGGGAGACCTACTCCGAGGCGCACGTGCGTTTCTTCCGTCCACGTTGCCTGTTCACCTCCTCCTTCCTGGCCCATGCAGCGTGTTCTGCAACCGGCGCTGCGAAGGAAGGTGCGCGTGGACCTGCACGCGGAGGACGCCGACATCAACACGGCCCAGCCCCTCTCTTTCCATGTAGTCTGTACAAGGAATGACTTTCTTTTCGAATTGTGCTGCAGAATAAGGTGCGCGTGGACCTGCACTCGGAGGACGCCGACATCGTGATGGTGCAGGACTATGCCGCAAAGCAGACCACCATCATCTACCCGCCCAACACCACCTTCCCGCATGGCGTCTGCACGGTGCGCCGCGCAATGTTCACCTCTGATTGCTCTGTGTACCGCCCCCTCATTCTCCTGGAGGCAGGTTCGTGCATGCGCCAGGGGACGAGCGGCATTCAAGGTCTTGCAGCTACTGGCCCCTACTGCACCCAAGGTGCCCAGGTCATCCATGACAGCTGTCTGGCATTTAGCCCTCGTCACCGTTGAACTCTTGCCCACCCATCTACTTTGTTTCTGTGACTGCTTCATCTATTCACATTCCGTCTGTCTCCCTGCAGTCACGGGAGTTCATCCCCTCCATGTCCAACTTTGTGGACGACTCTGCCGGCTCCGTCTACGGCACGGGCAACTTTCTCATGTTTGAGGGGCATGACGGGACGGGCGCCAACGCGAAGCCGGCGTTCGAGCCCGGCCACGTCGGCGTGCGCGGCATCCCCTGCGAGGCCTGGTATCGCAAGATCGAGGCGCCCGCCAGCAACTCCTCCTTCGACGTGCAGTTCTTCTTCCCCGTCAACAGCTGGCTGGTTGCCCGCGAGAATTACCACAGGTGCCGCCCGCTAAAATCCTGAATTCTGTATTCCAAAATGTCCCGGCGAGTCCTCCTCTCTGTGTTCGCTGCATGCTCGAATCTGCGGCAATGCGGGTGGCGCTGCATGCAGAAAGCTCCCACAAGGGTCTTGGCTGACTGGCGCCGCCTGACCTTCCCAGCAGGACACTTCAACAGATTCGCGTGGCGGGATTTCATGATGGGCGGCGCTATCTTCTAACGTCCAAGGCTTATAACCGGTTCCCTTATGCCGCAGGATTCTGAAGCAGATCAGCGTGGTGAGGGTGATGGACGGGGAGGAGAGTGAGCCACCTGTACTCGATACCAAAGAGATGTATCAGTCAATACGCTTCTGCTGTGGCGCAGGATGCTGAAGCAGATCAGCGTGGTGGGGGTGATGGATGGGGAGGAGGTGAACCATCTGTACTCGTACATCAACTTCCGGCCCTACATCGCGCCCGACGGCGCCTTCGACGTGTGCGCCATCGTGCCGAAGGGCGCCAACTGCGACTGCGCCGGCAAGAAGGTGCGCCTTTTGACACTTGTTGATGGAGCAGTATCTCTTGCTCTTTGCTTCCCTGCACGTGACGCAACTTGTGAGATGCGTCGAGCTGTCCCCAGGTCGCAAGGTGCTGTGAGGCTGGCCGCGGTGTCAGGTGGCGCCTGCCGCGCCAGCGGTCTGCTGTTGCTGATGAACCCGCCACCTTGGCGAACACAAAAGGAAAGGAAGCAAAGCAGGAAAACGAGTCCTGGAAGCGACTCATCTGTCTGTTCCGGCCTGCAGGCGGCGACCAAGGCGCAGGTGGACAACGAGATAACGTTCAGCGAGGACGGCTCCAGCGTACAGGTCACCACGGTCCCAGCCGCCACCGTCAGGGCCAACACCGCCTCCTCCGACTGCCCCGCCGCCGACCAGTTTACTGGTGCGCGCAAACTCACTGAAATGCTTTTGGAATCTGCTTATCTTCTGAGGAGACTTCTGGAAAGACTTGCCGCCACCGTTCACCGGTGCGCGATCGTGGATTCTCGGTTGGACGTGACAATTCGACCTCGCATGCTTGACAAGAAGTTCCAGCCCGGCTGGGCCACGCTTTCGTTCCTGCTCGGGATACGCACAGATCTCAAGGCTGCCTTCCCAGAATGCGTGCATCAGCCCAGATGGCATCGGGATGTTCTTTCCGGTGGAGGCGTAGCGTGAGGGGCGTACTCTCGCAGTGTACGCATTAATGCGAGGTTCTAATTCTGGATGTTGCGTGCGCTGCAGACGAGCAGAAGCGGTGGTACGGCATGTGGGCGACCGTTGGCTTTGCCATCGGCATATTCATCGCGTGGCTGGGCTCTGTGGTCTGGTACCGGTCCGTGGTGGGCGTGCGCGGCGGCGACCGCATGGGCCACCAGAAGATGCGCGAGCGGCCCTTCATCATCGGCCGCCAGCCGTCCAGCTACATCTAGGCGCCCTTTCTTTTGGAAAGGGTCCTTCCTCAGCGGCAGCAGCAGCGGCAGCCGCAGCGGCAGCCGCAGCTGCCCAGCTACATCAAGGCGGTGCTGCCGGCGGCGCTGCCACCGCTGGGCCGGCTGGGCGCTGGATGGCCTCAGCCGGCACTGTGTCGCGGGCATGCAGCGGTGTCGCAGGCGGCATTGCGAACCTCCGGCTGAAGGAAGACTAGTTGCAAACCGGAATGTAGGCACTCGCGACTCCCAAGCGCCGCGGATCAGTCGCATTGTGGAACATTATGAGGGGGAGGGGAGACACCTGGGCGCCGCTATGCTATGCGCCACCATTATTGCGTTGGGGTTCATCGGTGCAGGTATTTCGTTCAGCGCACCGTCCGCCGGCCTGCGAGCCGTGCGTAGTGACAGACAGCAGCAGCAGCAGCTCGATCGAAGACAGCAGCAGCCATTCCACGACACTGAACGCCTTCATCGCTGCCGAAATTTGCCAGTTGTTCGTTGTCAATGGCACTGCTGCGCCCAGCCCAGGCATGCAGGGCAATGCCACTGATTGGGGCAGTTCAACGTTCCTTTCGTGATGCAAGTAACAGGCAGGCAACAGATCATGTAATTATGCAATGCTTCGCCATATGCTCCCCTCATCACACCGCCCCAGAAAAACTTTCGCGGTCAGCAGATGCTGCATCATGTCGTCGGCATTCGACATGGTCGTTGGGTAAGTACCATCTCACGCTTGTCAAGTGTCCATGACTTCCATACGAAGCTCCTCGACCCGCAATCAACCACTCGATCTCACAAACAATTGTGTCCAACACGATGTCCAGGTTGCGCATGTATTCGCAGACAAACCAGATACAGCATCAGCAGCGCTCGTGTGCGGCTCAAATTGCAGCTCAAATTGTTTTGCATAATCAGCGACAGGCTGCTTCGAGCCTGGTTGCCATGCCTCGGCAGCACAGGGAATCGGCCGTCACCCGCGCGTCTTGTCCCGCGACTGCTGCTTCTGCCACTTGTCAAAGTCCCGCGTCTCGTCCCGCGACTGCTGCTTCAGCCGCTTGTCAAAGTCCTGCGAGCACAAATAAGGAGGCAAGAATAAGGAAGCAAGAATAATAAAGCACGTGAGCATCCGACACGGCAACCCGAGGGCGGGCTGCTGTGACGTTGCTGCGGTGGCATGCGGCAAGCACGCTCTGCACTGCAGAATATTTTGCGAAACGTCATACTGTGCACGTCTTGCATGCGCCCAGACGTGCGCCAACATGAGCCCCAATGGCCAGCAGTGCTTCAGCAGCGAGCGCATACCTCCATTTCCCAGTCCAGCCCGCCAGGCTGGCCGCTAGCAGGCTGCTGGTCTGCGAGGTTACGGTCTGACCGGTATGCGATGTCCTGCGGCAGTCGAAAAGACCCTGATCAAGACTGTCTGTCTGGTAGTGGAGAGTCGACCTTGGCTGTCAGCTTTGCTGTGGGTGTCACGCAGCCGAGCAGGCACTCGGGTCGGCAGGCCGCCGGGGCCCACACCATGGCCTGTGCGGCGCACCTCTTCGTCAGGCGCGCCCGCCGGCGTGTGCATGTGTTTGTTTGGGCACATGCGCAGATATCGATGGTGCCTGCAGGCCTCTTCTAGCAAGGCTTGCTCTGGCCGAAGCTTTCACACGTTTATACATCGTGTGAGTCGGTTGATGCGACCAGAACATCCTCAACTGACGACAAGGAGGCGCACCCGCTCAGAGATGACGCGCTGGGAGGAGCGCCCCAGCTTGCGGGCGGCGTCCAGTTTGGCCGCCAGCGCGGGGCGCGGCGCGCCGAGCTTCGCCGCCGCCTGCCGCCGACAAAGCTCGCTCGATGATACGTATGGTATCCTTGTCATACTTCTTCAGGCATCGACCTTTTCAAGCATTGACCATGATGTCGTGACCAGCATATCACATAACTGGTTGTGATGGAACTATCAGTGCTGGCCGCCAGCGCAAGCCATTCAATATTGAAATATCATGGCAAAAACCAAGCGCGCCTGTCGCCGGTCGGCGTTCTGCGCCTCGATCTTGGCGTTGCGCGCCTTGTTGCGCAGCCAGCGCACCAGCGGGATCGCGAAGAAGCCCACCGCATACGCCTGCGGCAGAATAACAGTCAGATATGGCGGCAAGTGGCAGGGGCTACAGGCAACTGCGATGGGGGCCCCGGAAGTGAAGCCATGAAGACGCCGCCGGAGCCGACCTGCAGGCTGCAGCGCTGCTGTGAAGCCGCATCGAAGTCCTCAGGCGCTGCACGCATGTGCCACAGGCAAATGCACTTCTCCAAGCCCGATTTGGGGAGTGGTCTCATCACATCTGCAGGTATGGGACAGCACCAGCAGCCAGGTGATGTCCAGACTCTAGTTTGAGCCAGGGTGATCGGCATCGGGCAGGGACTGCACCTGAAGGAAGGGGCATGGCGCCGGCGACGAAGCCGAGGGAGCTGTTTCTGGCAAAGCGGCAGCCATGCTTGACCCTGAGAAGAACAAGGCTCAAGGAAACCATTTCAAAAGATATCGGACCGCACCTGCAGGAAGGGCATGGCGCCGGCGACGAAGCCCAGGGAGCTGTTGGCGAGCGCATACTTGATGGACGCGTCCCGTAGCAGTGACGACAGCCACGCCACGCCCACCAGGTTGGCCGCGCCCTGTGACAAAACAACAAGGAAGGGTCACCTTCTTCGGGCTGTCTACTGTCTTGTTTCGATGGAAGTGTCCCGCAGCAGCGACGACAGCCACGCCGCGTCCGCCAGGTCGGCCGCGCCCTGCTCAAGGGGCGATAACGGAGGTGCAAGGTCGGGTGGTGCGCTGTCTTGTTTTGGCTGCGCCCTGCCGGCTAGAATCGAAGAATGGGCTGGTCTTGCTGAAGCCTCTGAACACAAGCTCAACATCAGCGGCGACGACAGCCACGCCATGCCCACTCGGTTGGTCGCCCGTCCAGGGCATGCAAGAAAGAATGGACTCTATGGCAGGCTGCACCGGAATCCGGCCGGATGTTAACACTCTTAACACTCTGCCAAAAACGCCGCGGTGTCTCTACCAGCAGCGTGGGCCAGCTGTGGCAGGTCTTTCAAGACGCGCACCAGGGCGATGGTGCCGGTGCGCTGGCCGCCGTCAGCATCAGTCTGCCGCCACTCCTCCTTTGTCAGCAGCCGCTCCGCCACGCCGTGCGACTGCGAAATATGAACTTCAGCCAAACGTCTGCATGCTTTCAAATGGGTCAGTGAGGCCAGGAGTCACACATATTGAATCTGCCACCACTCCTCTTTGGTCAGCAGCCGCTCCACCACGACCCGCGACTGCGAAACACAAGCATTTGCGATACAATGAAATTTTGGCACTGAATCATGAGTCAGCCTGGCCTCAGATCACACATTGTCAGTCAACAGCCACTCCTCCTTCGTCAGCAACCTCTGCACCATGCCCCGCAACTGCGGATCCAGGGTTGTCAATTTGAGATCATCCATCAACATGTCGTCAAGTCCCTTCGACGCTGGCTTGCCAGCGCATGACCTCCGCGCAGGCAGGCATGCCGGAAGTGCTCCCGCTGTCACACCCACAGCAGCAATGCATCCGGCAATGTCTGGAGAGGGGTGCCGGCAGCGCTGAGGCCAGGTGGCCTCACCTCTGCGGCGCCGCCGGTTTTCTGCAGGTCCGGGAACACGTACAGCAGGTTTCCATTGTCGTCCACCTGTCAAGGATAGACGCGATGACGTTGAGTGACATCATGTATTAACTTGGGTCGATGCTTCTTGCGCTTGAAAAAGCATTTGCAGGAGCAAGTCGCGGAGGTGCACAAACAATGTTTCACCTCAGGGTGGCCGGAGAATTTGAGGAGTGCCGGCACCACATAGCCCTCGTCCTCCGGCTGCGCGCCGCCCTGCAGAAAAACCCAACAGATTTGTGTGAAGCTGTCTTGCTGGCATCGGTTCCAGACAGACCTGTCTGAACAATTTCTGTGGTTGGATGCTCCATGAGCGGTTTCGGGCGCATGTGGCTCGCCAGCGGTGCTGCGACGATGCAAGATCATGGTGGCAGAGGCACAGGTTCATCAGCGGGTTCTGGGTCCAGAGTTTGAAAACTGCCGCGGCTCCTTTCTCACCTCCGGAAGGTCCAGGTAGGGCGCCATCTCCTCGGCGGTGACCACACCGCCCTTGGCCGCGATGATGCGCCCCAGCTGCATTATGCACAGCCACTGCTCATCAGCTGGCTTCTGGGATGTGGTTCGGGTCGGAAGAGTGCGCCCCGCAGCACCCTGCAAAGCCAGTCGAGCTTCGTGGCAGCGCCAGGCAACAGTCGTGGCACAGTGCATGACCGCAGCAGGGAGCGGGGGCACCATGCGTGTGCTGGCCACCATGTGCGTGCTTGCTGAACGCGTTTGTGTGCTGATAACGCTGACTGTTGTTCGAGGCGATGCCCAGCTGGTCACAATATCGACAACAAAGCGCACCGTCTGCCAGCGGCGTTCCTCCCACTGCACATTGGGGTCCCCGTCACCGAACACGAAGCTGAAGATGGCCTCCACGAAGTTCATGCGCGGCTCCGGCTGCTGCACCTGCACCGCGCCGCTGTACATGTACCGCCGCCGCCGCATGTAATACGGGTCCTGCATGCCACAAGTGTAAACTTTGAACCCTACCTGTTCTGCTCGCGCCCAGCAGTGCCTCTGCAACCTCTGCCACTTCACCCTGCAACTTGTTAAGCATGTGGCATGGGTGCAGCCTGGTCAGCACAATGCCACACCACGATGCCACACAGCCTCGCGTGAACAAACAAGAGGCTGAGAATGAGCTGTATATACAAACACACAGACGAAAATCAACGTGCAGCAAAAGCTTGAGCGCACCGTGAAGAAGAATAAGTCGGTCGGGGAGATAAAGGCGTTGAACCCGCCACCGCCATAGCTGGAGTTGCTCCGCCTGCAGGTGGGCAAGTAACGGTCCTGCTGTCACGGTCAGGCGTCAAGTCATGTCAAGTCCGTCATGGTCAGTCAGTGAAGGGCTCGTCAGCGTCGCCGTCAGCATCCGTGTGTCAGTCACGGATGTCAAGGTGTGTTGTGTCGTGTCTTGTGTCGTGGTCCAAAGCCGTCTTGAAGAGCGTCAAACCCTCAAACAGGAGGTCATGGTCACAGGAGTCAGTTGTGGTGGGTGAATGTAAGCATGGTAGAGTCAAGTCGGATCTGCAGCTCTGACGCTGCAATGCATGCGATTGACGGAACTACGGCAGTTGAGGGCGCTGCCAGTGAGCCAGCATGAGCATGCGCCACAGCTTAGCGCCACGATTGTAAGGACAGCATCGGGCTGTCTGTGATTGCAGCAGTGTGGAGCTGCCGGTTCCTCAACGTCTCGCTCTTGTTCTCTCATCCTGCTCGGGTACACGAGGTGCAGAGTGCAGGTTAATCGCATCTCGAACTTCGCTGACCCACCTGTTGTCGCGGTCGTTGTTGGCTGAGGACAGGATGGCGATGATGGCCAGCCATACGACCGCCACACTGGTCACCAGGGCTGTGCCAAACGCAATCCGCGTCAGGTAATTGACTGCGCCCACCGCCTGCGCAAAAGAAAATCCGAAGCAGACTTCATGATGCACAAGTCCCCGATTCTTGGGTGCGAGCGAGGAGCGAGGAGCTGTCTTCAAGGCAATTGGAGGACGCATGTGTCCGCTTCCGATTGCACCCACAAACAGAATAGTTCCTGGCAGGTGATGCTTGGCAGATGCCTTGCATTTCAACGCATGCACAACTGCACATCAGACAGGCCGCACCTTCTTGAGGACAGGCTCTGCACGCAGGCGCCATGAGCGGGCTGCAATTGTGCCGCGGAAGCCCTTGGGCAAAACGTACAGCACGTCGCCCTCGTTTGACACCTGCGCAGGCATTGACATACTAGTGACATGACCGGAAAAGTTTTCAGTCACCCAGAACAATTTTGCAGCCCGCGTTTGTCAGGACCTTCAGCTGTCAGCCTGACAGCACACGCAATGAAACGCCATCTACGCATGCAAGAGCAGCGCCATATAGCTGTGCATGTATCAGCAGCACGTGTGCTCACCTGCAGAGTGCCCTGCGCATCAGCGGCCAGCGCTTGCAGCCCCTGCTCTGCCTCGAAGGGAGTCACGCCGGCCCGCGCTGACACGTCGCCGACCGTCACCTGTCAGCGCACACTTTTCTTCTGTCAGCTGGAACAACCCCCAGCCAACATAAAGCGCATGTCTGTAGTGTGATGAGGACACGGTGACAGAAAAGACGTTGCTGAGCAAAGCAACTTGTGCCAGAACCTGCAGTTACCCTTCAAGCTGAAGTGCTGACAATTGCGCTGCTTCCTGAAACGTCTTGTGTCAGTATCCTGGCAATGCAAAACCCCTACATTCCTGCTGCAAGAGTCCTGCATTCCTGCAGTTTTACAAGCCATGCACCTGGCCGCCGAGGTCCTCTACGGCGTCCGAGACGCGGTCCCTAACCTCCCGCGGCAGCTGCAGGCTCTCCAGCTGCTCTCCGTCCTGCTGCGCCACTGCTATCTCCGCCAGGCGCTCGTCCGTGCCCTTGCCCTGGTTGAACCAGGCGTTGCAGACGGCCGGCCGGGCCCGCAGCGCAGCGCTGCTGGGTCTGAGGCTGGGACGCGACGCAAAGGCGGGCTGCATGCGCGCAAAGACGTACGTGCGCGCTGCACGCTGCCTCCGGACGCCCATGCCGGGTGCATGGGTGACCGGACGGGCATGCTGGGTGCATAGCCCTGGCCGCGTGCCCGCCACGCTACCGTGCATGGCTGGGCTGTGTATGGTCCTGACTGTCACTTGACCTCTTGTCTGCAGTCCTATGAGTAAATAGAGCCTGCGCTGTACTAGTGTTGCTAGCCTGCAAGGAGTGTAGCTGTTGCTGGCTGAACTGGCTTGGGTGACCTTCGGATTGCTGCCCGGCGTGTCGTCGTCCACGATCGAGCGGCAGCCAGTGAGGTGAGGACGGGCGAACACGGTGTCCACCTTGATATGCAGTTGCGCTATGTGTCCACCGGCTGGCGAGATTTTCGAGACGTGTCTTTGGTTACATCATCACCTGCTTCACAAGTCCACAGCACAAGGGTTTTGGGTGCCACCACCGGCAGCAAACACTGTCCTCCTCACACAAGCGTTGCCGTACCACCGGCAGCAAAGAATCGTCTATATGTTACTGCAGAGATCAACCAATACATCAGCTGCTACACAATCTCATCGGGGCATCAGCTGCCGCAGCTGCCGCTCCGTCGAGTCCCGCATCTTCGGGATTTGCTTCTGGTACGTTTCGGCACAGTCCGCAATGCAGTTCTCCATCTGGCTCTCGGCCCGTGAGACGTCCTTCGGCCCTGGCTGGGACGGCAGACCATTCTGCACCCCAGCAACATCGCTCAATGAACCTATCAGCTCTGGCGTCGCTCACTGAACCATGCATGAAAGCGCAAACAAGGTCCTTCTGGTGCACCTGATACTGCAACGCTCACCGCTGCAACTGCATCTCAAGTACCACTTCAAGCCGGGGAACATATGGAATGGCACATACACGCAGATACACCCGAAAACCACGCATTGCACCCACCTGTGCCGCGTCCTGACAGCTGGTGGCGCATCGCTGCAGCCGCGCCTGAAAGTCCTGCAGCTGCTGCTGCAATATCTGCTCGGCAGCCTGCACGGGCGCCTGGCACTGGTTGCACCTGCGTCAGCGGCCAACATGGTCTGCTGGTTGCGCGCAATGAATGCACAGGCAGTCAGGCATTCTGCCGGCTGGGTGATGGGCAGCATCATCGTGCAAAGAGTGCATTTGCAGGATTTTCCCATCATGTGAAAGAACAACTCTCCGTGTGATGTTTCCTATAAGAAACTTGTTGAAGAAAAAGGCGCGCACTGTTCTTGCAGCAGGACCTGGTCGCGGGCGGAGTCGCAAGCTCGTGCGCTGCACATGTGCGACTCCTTCTGGAGCTTCCTGAAAAACACAGTAGTGTAAACATTCTGTGTTGTTCCTGCAGCTGTGTCTGGTGGCGGGCGGTGTCACATGCCTGCGTGCTGCCAGCGGACGCTCTCGGTTTTAGCCAATATTGCAGCCACTCTCACCTGAAGAAGTTCTTGTCGAGGCCCGTGACGAAGTCATCGACGCTCTGCACAACAACGCTGTCTTCGGAACCGAAACAGTCGTCTAATACTTCACTTCACGAGCATGTTTTGAATGCCGGCGCGCCGATCCATCGCCGGCGCTCAATCGCTCGAATTTAAGGGAGATTGCTGCTGAATTGAGGAAGCTTGAAGTATGCCAGATCGTATGCAACTCTATTTGCGTGAATTCCCACCTGACGCACTGCCTCCGCTCGCTTCTCAGCAGACGATACCATGATGCGCTGCCGCAGCAGATGCGCCACTGAGCGCAATGGACGTCGTTTGCTGTCCTCAGTGCAGCCGGGTTTGCTGACAGCGTGTCTCAAGAGCCAGTGAGGATAAGGTGCGAGACGTGCGAAGGTCCTGTCTGCGAACGCCGGAGTTGTGGACCTCGCCGCCCTGCGCAGTGCGAAGCTGCACTACGTAATCCTGCGTGCAACACCCTTGCTGATCCGTCCTCCTCGGTCCGCGCTCGTTGTGAAATTCGCGCTCACTGGAGAACAGCCCCTACCGCTGCTGCTGTACGTGTCACATGGCAGTTGTCCCGTGAGGCGCAACTTAGCTAAGTGAGCACACCAGCGAGCACACCACAAAGGCCAGCGCGGAACGCGCGCAGTCACTGCACACTTGTTGAACATGGGCAAACACAATGGCAAAGCGCGCACGTCAGGTGTAAAAGTGGGCAGCGCGCTCGTGAACAAGGCCAAGAAGGTGCGAGACGTGCATTGCCCGGTGCAGCACCTGATGTCCGAGCATGTAATCGCGAGCCCCTGCAGTCCTAAAGCACTCTGACTAACTACCAACACACACTATGCATGCGCTGAACAGGAGGGTAAAGGCTCGCGGGCATCAAACATTGCACTGGGGCGGCACACCACTGTGGACGCCTCCAAGTATGGCATGCAGAGTGTCCTCGAGACAAATGACCTCAACGAGATCATGAACATGGTGAGCTCTGTGCATCTGTATTTGACTTGCTATGTGTTTGTTGCTACACTTGGCGTGCACTGCCATGCTCTGCTTCGGACACGCTCGCCGCCTGGCATTCAGCGATCCCATCTCATCAGGTGCACCCTGACCATGACGGTATTTTGAACTTTGCTACCATCCGAGTACAGGCGGACCTGGCGGGGCGTGATTTCACAGCGGAACGCGGCCAGTCAGTGGTGGTATCGACCGGCGCAGCCGTCAGCGATCTTGACCGCGAGCGGGACGCGGACGCGCGCGCTGCCGCGGAGGTATGGGCACCCGTGCATGCCTTGCCTGCACGGGTAATCCGCTGTAGGCCAGCGCTCGGGACTGCAACCGCCTTGCCAATAAATGCAGGGCGGCAGCCATCTTCGCACAGCTGCTGTTGGTAGAGTGCTATTTCTGGCCGCACTGATTCCAGGCGACCCATCCTGCATGCTGCCACTTTCCCCCAGAACTGCAGCCGACTGAGAGCCATGCGCTGTGCCTCGCAGGACCGCAACCGCCACCGGCTGTGCATTCCGCGACGCCCCGGGTGGAGCCGCGAGATGACGGCGGAGCAGGTCGATGCGCAGGAGCGGGAGTCCTTCCTGGCCTGGCGCCGCGACCTCGCCAAGTGCGCCTCACTTCATGACAGCTTGAACTCTCCATGCAAACCTCTCAAGTGCACATGCCCTAAACATGCGTGTATGTAAGTTGTGAATTGTCAAGTGTGAAGTGTGGACTGCATGGCCTCATCACCGATTGCTCCTGCGGTTCGTCACCTCCAGGCTGGAGGAGGACGAGCGGCTGGTGCTGACGCCGTTCGAGAAGAACCTGGAGGTGTGGCGCCAGCTGTGGCGCGTCCTGGAGCGCTCGGACGTCATTGTGCAGGTGCTCTGTTTTCAGTGCTGTGCTTTCTAGTGTTTTGCTGGCAGACAGTAATCCCTTTGGAGGCTGCAAGAAGGGTTGCTCATTGTCCTTTGGGTTGCTCCGCCGAACGACTCTGCCACTGTCACCAAAATTGTAACTTCGTGTACAAACTGAAACCGCTGTCCTGAGTCCGTCACAACTTTCTGCAGGTCATCGGTGCTCGGGACGCGCTCACATACCAGTCGTCGGACCAGAATGTGACACCATGGCAAGATCCTTGCATCCAGCCATCATCTCCTGTCATCATGAGTGCAGGTCATCGACGCGCGGGACCCGCTGACGTACCGGTCGTCAGACCTGGAGAACTACGCGCGCGACATCGCCCGCCACAAGGGCTCCATGATGCTGCTCAACAAGTCGGACCTGCTGCCCGAGGTGCGTGCCGAAGCCTCCTGGACCCACGGTTGGCATGGTCCAGGATATCATGACACAGTAGTAATGCACCGCCGAGACATATCAGCTGTCAATGCACAGTGCCGATCCACTCCATCAGTCGCCTGACTGTCACAGCCAGAGCAGCACCTCCAAATGGCTGAAATTCCCAGGGCATTGCTGCAGTCGGCTCGCGTGGCGTGGGCAGACTACTTTGAGCGGCAGGGCGTGTCATATGTCTTCTGGTCCGCCAAGCTCGCGGCGCTGGCGGCCGACGACGAGACAGGTGCTGCGTCGCGCAGTCGTCTCCATTATACCATATGTCTCCTGATAGCAGCTGCAGCACTGCTGCAAGTGGTTTAGCTGAGTACTCTGCTGCGCCGGCAAGTGCAGGATGTCGCCACAGCTCCTGCGCCATTGGCCAGCCGCATGTGACGCAGATGAACTGCCTGCGCATCCCAGCTGAAGCAATCCAAGGCAAACAAAGTTAGAAGGACATCAGCAGCAACCTCTGATATTTCGGTGTCGCAGATGAGGTAGCGCTGGTGAACCAGACTTGCAAGGATGAGCGGGTGCGGCTGCTGACGTGCGAGCAGCTGCTGGATCTGTTCCACTCGAAGACGCAGGCCGCCGTCGCCAACGCGACCTCAACCTCCGGCAGCGAACAGGTGCGTTGCAGGGTTTACTGCCGGCTGTTTGCTGGTTTGTTCTGTCAACAGAACGTATCTGTTTTTGGCGGATTTTTGAAGACGCGACAGCAAACCGGAGGGTTAGTGTCCGCCTGTTTCTGAAAGCGGGTTCATTCTGGCAGGAGGTCCTTGCTCGCACGTTCACCACAATTCGCTGCTGCATGACACACATGGTTCGATCTGCCAGAGCCAGTCGGAATCCTGTAGCTAAGCTGAAGGGATATGTAAGCATGTGTCTTGTTTGTAACTGCAGGAGAGTCAGCCGGAGCAGCGGCGGCTGGTGGTCGGCCTCACCGGGTACCCCAACGTCGGCAAGAGTTCCACTATCAATGCGCTCTTTGGTACGCTTCCCGGCGGCTTTAGCACATCCCAACACTTCTGCAGTGTGCCACCTACCTGCCTGGGACTGCTCTGCTGTTGCGCCTTTTGTGGGCTTGCGCAACACTGTGAACTTGGGCTTCAAAATGCACTGTGAACGCATCAATAGAGATGGGACTTTATCATCCGTTTGTGTGTGACGCAGGCTCCAAGAAGACGTCGGTGGCGGCGACCCCGGGCAAGACGAAGCACTTCCAGACGCTGATCGTGAGCGACCGGCTGCTGCTGTGTGATTGCCCCGGCCTGGTGCTGCCCAAGTTTGCCAACTCCAAGGCCGAGATGGTCGCCGCCGGTGTGTAATACTCTTACCTCCACCGCCTCCACTTGCCGCCTTAGGCCACCCCTGCACTTTTTGCCGCTCTTGCACTTCATGCTGCTCTCGCCTTCCGAGCCGTCGCAGCTGCGCCAAAGGGGGCTGCCTCTCCTCGGTGCTGGGCCTTGTGAGCATGGGTTCTCAGCTCGTCCGCTGCTGCTGCTGCTTCAAACCTGAGTCCCCATCCAACCCTCTTTGCGCAGGCGTCATCCCCATCGACCGGCTGACGGACGTGCAGGCGCCCATCACGGTGGTGCTGCAGCAGGCGGGCATCCGCCAGATTGAGCGCATCTACAACATCAACGTCCCCGGCAGCGCCAAGCGGTGCGCGACCAGTCAATTGGTCCAATACCAGCAATCTTGAATAACAGCGTCCCCGGCAGCGCCAAGCGGTGCGCGGCCAGTGGCGCCTGCATCCTGCATGCACAATCTTGTCCAGTTACATGGTACATGGTTCCAACTGCAGCTGTGCTGCACGCAGTCCAGGCTGCGTCGGCACCTGTCCCCACAGGCAAGACATGTGCAAGTGCAAGTGCACGACTGACGCTTTGAATCACTCTGGTGCTGACAGGACGCCCTCGGCGAGTCAGATGCTGGCGGCGCTGGCGTTTGGGCGCGGCTGGACCACCGGCGCGGGGCTGCCAGACGAGGCGCGCGCCGGACGGCAGGTCCTGAAGGACTTCTGCGACGGCAAGCTGGTGTCCTTCTGCCTGCCGCCGGGCACGCCTCCGTTGGCCGGCGTGCTGCCGGGCGTCTCGGCGCCCCCGGGCACCAACCGGCGCGTGATCGCCGCGGACGCGCCCGCGGCTGGCGGCGCGGTTGCAGCGGACTCCGCGGCGGACCGCAATGCAGATGCGGCGGCTGCCAGCGGCGACGGCGATGCAGCGGTTGAGCCGCCGGCGGATCAGCAGCCAGGGCAGCCCAGCACGGACTCGGCGGCGGCAGCGGGGCCGGGGGCCTACAGCAGCGCCGCGGCAGCAGCCGCGGCGGCGCGGCAAGGGCCGCTGCCGGAGGACGACGAGGAGATCTCGGAGGCTGACCTGGCACTCATGCAGGTGTGTGTTCCGCCACAATGAACTACCCTGGCACGATTGTCACTCGAGGCATCCGTGTCACCCGGCGCTCATGTCGTGCACCCAAACGCTGTTCGTTCAGAGTGTTCCAGAGCCAATCCGGTATCCTAGAGCCGATTTTGTACTCGTGCAGGAACTGGATCTAGAGGGCGGTGGCGGCGGCGGACGCAGCGGCGCCAAGCCGCAGCGGGCCTCGCACAAATTCCACAGCAAGGGAAAGAAGACCAGGATGGCCGCCGTGGTGTCAGCTTATTGACAGGTCGATTTGGAGATGGACAGTAATTTGACTAGACCGAGTCTGCGCTTTCGGATCAGGGCACAGTGCCACAAACTACGTTTGCAAAGCTCTCTGGGACCATCGAAGTGTACAGCTCCATCCTCAGAAACCGTCGCAAGCAGTGCTGAGGTTGTGAAAGCTTGAACTGGTTGCTGCGTCCCTTCATGCAGACGGACCCCTTGGCACGAGGTCAGCCCCTCTTTCTTCTCCCAAACTTGCTGCTGAAATACTTAATCGGCTCTGCGACACCCTGACCAAAGCTTTCTAAGTGCATGTCGGCCAGCCCGCACGGTGGTTGCCTTTCCGCATGTGTGGGGACAGCGGTTACTGCGTGCCTTGTGACCTGGCAAGCAGCAGGTGCAGCGGAGTCGCGCGCTTGCAGGGTTTCACCTCGGGGCGGCCTCGCAGCAGCAGGCAGCAGGCCTGCGCATTTCCCATTTGTATTGATCCCTCGACATCGCACCTGTTGACAGCTGGTTCCGCGTTGTCGTGTTGCGAGTATCCCTTGCGCAAGCCTAGCAGCCGACAATCCAGCGTGCAATCTTCACTAGCTTGTGCGTATCGCTCACGGTCCTTGAGAAGCAGAATGGGACGCCATGGCGGTGGGCATCGCAAGCGACGGAGGGGCCCGTCGCTCATCCCTCTCCAGCAGGTAGGTCTCCGCGCTCTTGATGCTCCTGATGTCCAGCGCAGCGGCAGTTGCCAGGGCCAGACCGTCTCCGAATGCTGCCTGCAGGCGCTCATCAACCTCAGCAAAGCCTCGGTGGCAGGGCAACTAGTTGGCGACGTCGTCAAGCTGACGGTGGACTTGGAAACATCGCTCCTATTCCAAAGCGTGGATGTCGGCGAGCCGGAGCCGGCCCTCATAAACCATGAGGTACGTGAACGCACACAAAGCGATAAGCAGAATGTCGGAAGTAAGAGGGTCTGTGGATTCCGGCGTCAATCAACACCTGCTGGCCTGCCCCGTATGCTACGCTCCTGCGGCACGAGTGATGCGCCATGCACGGCGGCATCACTGCCGTCATGCCACACCTGCATATTTTCAGTTCGCAGTCATCAATGGTCAACTGCCAACCCGCTGCCACTGCCGCTGCAGCTCACAATACAGCAGCGGCGCGCGCTGCCGTGGCCGCCGCAGTTGCAACTGTCGCTGCAGGACGCCGTTTTTGCGGCGCACGCGCTCGGCTGCCTGAAGGTCGCCAGCGAGGCGGGGGAGGAGCTGTCACTCGAGGTGGGTTTTACCTCAGGGTTTCATGTACTCAATCTCTCTGGAAGACACATGTTGTCTCTATGGCAGATGCGCTGCATCGGTTGCCGATGGATGAGGCAGTATCGCTCGAGGCGGCTCGCCCTAGAAGCTCACGTTCACCGATCACATTCTAGGCGGAGGCGCATTGCGCTTTTGGTGTGCACATCCTTGCTTGCTGGTTGCATGCTGACACTGTCGCGCCACAGTCTCCGATCTGCCCCTGCCGATTGCTGCTCCACAATAACTCAGCAGATGCGCTCTCTTCATGCAGGCGCTCTGGAGGCATTGCACAGCCGCGCAGCCGGGCTTTGCGCACCTGTACGCCTGCTGCCTGCACTACCGCAGCAAGGTGGGCCCTCCCTTCAAAACCTTTCCTCCAGAGCCTTCCCTTCGAAGCCTTTCCTTGCAGCCTTTCCTGCTGAGCCATGCGCACGGGCATGACCATGGCTGCACAGCGCCAAACACCAGAAACACTGGTCGCATGGCTTGCGTCAACTCTAGTTGGCGGTCGTCTGGCGGCCAATCGCAGCGCAATCATCCGGCCTCTCATATGCGTGCCCATCGCTGCAGGGCTGGTTTGTGCGGGAGGGCCTGGACTTCGGCGCTCACTTCGTCATGTACCGGGCGCACCGCTCAGAGGTGTGGTGCGGGCACCTCAACTCTGCAAGGCATCGTGTTCGAAATCGACCGCATCTGCTGCCTCTCCAAGATCCCGTGCAAGTGCAGGCTCTGACTGCAGGCCTGTATAGCAGCCTGCCAACAGCTCCTGGCGTTCTTTGGGGTTTTCAAAAGAGTCCATGAAACCATTGACAAGTCCTTCTTCTGCGGTGCAGGTGCATGCCGAATTCTGTGTGCTGGTGCGGACGGCGCTGCCCGACGGCGGCGGCCACATCGAGTGGCGCGAGATCAGCATCACCAACCGCGTCAACGTGCAGGTGCGCTGAGAAACGCTGCCGTGACGGCTGCTCATGACTACAGTCTGTGATGTTGCTGCAACAGATGTGCTGGGTTTTTGTGCCAAGGGGCAGGCTGTGGACTGCATCAGGGAGCAGATTGAGCCAGCTGTCAAGACATGGATCTCGTGCCAAGCTTGGGCGGCGCTGTTAAACAATCTGAAGTAAATGTGATTTGCTGGAACCCGAAACCGTGGTGCGCGCAGGTGCGCAAGACGCTGCTGGTGATCAGCATCCTGGAGTCTCCGGGCCTGGACCACGCCACGCCCGCCTGCCTTGCGGACATGACGGTGCGCAACCATTGCGACTTTTCGCACCCTGCACGACTGGAGACGGCTATCACTGTGCAGGCGTGACGAACTGCTCGCTCCGCTGCACCTTTGGCTGCCCTGGGGACTGCTTTGTGTCGGGACACAGCAGCCTGCTTTTAAAGTGCTGCGGTGCTGGTGCTAGATGAGACCCTGCCCAATTTTCCAGTGTTGCTCAGCTGCAAAGTGGTTGATCAGTCACAGCTTGCCGCGCAGATCGACGAGCGGAAGGTCAAGCGGTGGACCCCTCCTGATGGGATTCCGGCCCTGCCCAGCGCAGTCAACTGATTTGCCGGCTGGTTTGCAGTCGCAATCGCCGCCGCCAGATGGCCTGCAGCCTTGGTTCCAGGCAGGTAGCCGCCTGAGGTTCTTGGGATGTCAACCGCATTATTCGCATCTCATGCTGAGCCTGTCCATCATGCTGAATACCGGCTCTCAATGTCACAGGGAGGCTTGCTGCGGTGTGTGACCTGTGCGGCGCCTGCAGGTCTGACGACAAATCTCTCATAAACTCGGAGGAGCGTGTGCGTCGTAATGTTGTGTGCTTTTGGCATTAATGTCTCGTTGAAACAAAGGTGCCTTTCAACATGAACCTATCCTTGCTCCGAGGCTCATGGCCGCATAGTCATGAAACCTTGCACCATTCATACCTACAAGTAGGCAGCGGCCAAACTGCGCAGCCGCTCAAAAGACGCGCGATTGCCCATAGGCTGAGCATACTAACGCCAGGCAAAAGACCGCGTTTGGGAGCGTCACCATCTTCCCGTAGTACATATTCGTGGCGAGACAGACCGGCGGCGGCACTAGCGGCGCATTCATTCTCAAACGGCCGCGCCAGGCTGCCAACATGCTGGGCGGCACTAGCCGAGCATCAGCCACGGAAGTTGGAATAGCTAAGATCCTGTGATGACAGGAATTACCAGGCCGCCCTTGACATCTCATGGATGAAATTTGACCACGACTGCAGTGGCGCGGGGCGCACTACACGGGCAGATCGCTCATCGGCGGACCATGTGCAGAGTCTGATGCAGGCTGCAGAAATTGAAAGCAAGCAGAGTCGCGAGCTGCTTGTAGGCGTGGGTCTTGGACAATGATCGTTGCTGCAGCCTGATCAGATTTGGAGTCTTGCGCAGGCAGTCTGGTCAACGCATCCATCTCGCAGCTGCAACCCTCGACGCACTGCACCATAGACAATCTAATATGCCGTTGAGAAATTTCAAAAGATTTTGGTGCCGAGTTGGCCACTTTGTCGGCATATCTCTGTCATCGCCGTCTCCGGTCGGCAACATCCGTGCACGAAAACGCCGAGTCTACGATTTTAGTCAGTTGACAGGCCAGAACAGCAACAGCACAACATTTCTGAAAAGTTACAGTCTTCTGTGTCGTGAAAGGCGACTCGCAGCTCTCGCATTGGGCGCCTCCGCTATCTCAGGGTGACGATCGCGCACCGGCATCGACTTCGACCGGCAGCCCCGTCAGGAACAGTGGCCGTCTGATCGCGGCTTTGAGATGACGCAGAGGCCATACGGGCTATGGGATCCTCAAAATAGCGCGTCAGGGGCCCGTGAAGACCCGTTCGGGTAGGACTCGCGAGACGTGCGGAACTGCCGCACATTGCAGCGGCACGCTACCCTGTTGAACGGCGAAATAGCACGCGTATCCTGTTCGACATCCTTTGGTAGATGTTAACAGAGCTTTTGTGCCGTCGACCAGGTCTTTGGACGTGCTTCCGAGGCTGCCGCTCGGCTATCCCATGGCTGGCGGACGCCGCAGCATGTACGATAGTACCTTCACGCAGGCGGCGGGGGGATCGAGAGTCGTCAACGCCACAACTCTCACATCCCAGTCTAGCGATGCAAGCAGCGAGGCCAGCTGTGACAGCTCGTCGAGAATTTTTCCAATCCACACTAGTGGCGCCGGCAGGCTGCCGCGATCCTCGACAGGCATGTCGTCATCGCTGTACGCCGCCGCAAATGGCGACTACCAAACGGCTCTGCTGGCTTACGAGGGCGGAGTCCCCGCCCGCCAGCAGATCCCCCGGAGGACAGATTATGCCGTGGACCCGCTGGCGGGTCTGAAGCAGCTGCAGCGCAGGTCAGCGGGCACGCGCCCTCGCCTCGACGCTGCCGGCGCGATTATCGGCAGCGGCAGCGGCGGCGACAGCGGCGGCCACGTTGGCCGCGGCGGCCTCAGCCTGTGGTCCTGCCGTCGCAGCAGCGGCGTCAGCTGCGGCACCGTCGAGCTGCCGCAGGAGCTGACACATTCCCTGAGCGCCAGTGACGAGGAAGATGCTGCGGACAGCGCATTCGTGGTGCTACCGGAGGCCCTGCTCAGCGGCGGCACGAGCTCGCAGCCGCGCCGTCTGTCAGTAACGTCCGCAGCGGCGGCGCAGCTCGCGGCGGGCACACGGGCGCATGCGCTGTACCGCTGCAAAGTCGCAATCGGCGGCGTGCCGCCATTGGCAAAGCTGGACCCAGATAAAGTGCGCCTCACGACATTGTACCGTCCCTGAAATGATGTTGTGCTGTTCACGCTGACTGCCTGTCTGGATAAAACAAGTGAGAGGGTGATCGATGCACCTCACTTCGTGCCAGCGACACCTGGGTTTGCTCCTGTGGTCACCACACTGGCTCATGGTTTTGCTACAGGGCTGCGTGGGACTGCGGAACCTGGGCAACACCTGCTTCGCCAATTCCATACTGCAATCGCTGGCGTGCCTGCCGCTCGTCCTCGGCTGCTTTGGCAGTGGCGGCAACAGCGCAGCACTGCAGGCCGCGGCGGCGGCTCCCGTTATGGGCATCTCTGTATCCGCCGCCTTCTCAGCATTAATCGGCGGCATTGCTCGCAGCAGTGGGGGCACTGTCCTCTCTCCAGAAAGGTGAGCGAAGCTGCATGCTTCCTTGGTGAGGCTGCAACGGCTCGTCAAGACCTTTGTTTTACTCACAGGCTGCTGTCTGTCCATGCGCTGTGCCCCACGCTGCTGTCAGTGCTGTTGATGATCCCCAACAGAAGCCGATGTGGAAGCTTTGTCACCGCATACCATGTGCCTGTTGAGGAGACTGGGTCCCCTGCACCAGGCTGCTCAGTGCGATGGAGGAGTTGCAGGACGAGCTGTGGGGCGGCGGCGGGCAGCACGACGCGCAGGAGTTCCTGCATGCACTGCTGGACCAGCTGCAGGTTTGCTGCTGGCAGGAGCCCTGGAACCTTGGTTCGATCTGCGCTGGGAAACAGCTGTCGATACGCACAGCATCATTCCCGCCCTGCAGCTGATGAGCAGCCAAATACGCCGCGGCAGCCTTCGGATTCTCCGCCGCGCCGCCGGTGCACGTCCATTGCTTGCGCTCCAAGATGCACTGTACTAATGTCCTTGCTAACATGCAATCTTCATGAAAATAAAGGTGGAGCTGAACAGGGTCAGCGCCAGCGCCGGGCCGCAGCTACAGAGGCAGGTGTCCGTGCCCGGCAGCGACGTCGCAAAGCAGGCGGCAGCCGCCTGGGGGGCCGCACGGCGGCGGCAGGACTCCTTCGTCACAGACGTCTTTGGGTGCGACAGGCTTCTTGCATGAGATGTGGTTCACTTGATTCTTGTGTGTGGTCGCCGACCTGAGTTGGGAGCTTGACTCGCGTTGCGGGGTGGAGGAGCAGCCAGACTGCAGGTGCGACAGCAGCACAGTTTCACGCAGCAGGGGATCAGCCATCGCGATGGTGCCTACTACTGACTGTCGGATATGCCTGCTGACTGTCGAATGCCGCCTGCGCAGTGGCCAGCTGCAGTCTACGGTGACATGCGGCGGCTGCGGCACGCTGTCGCACTGCTTCGAGGACTTTCTGGACCTCTCGCTGCCCATCCCCGCCGGCCGGGTGGTGTCCATCCAGGTGTGCCTAGGTGCTGTGTCTGTTTCCCCCGCTCATCGTGCAAGAATGTAGCACACTACTCATATGTCCAGTTGCCGCTCTGAGTCCAGAGCGGCAACTGGACATACGAGTAGTGTGCTACTCATATGTCCAGTAGCACTGAATGCACTTTCCTTCACGACTTGGCAATACAGGACTGCCTAAAGGCGTTCACGGACAGCGAGGCGTTGGACGCGGACGCGGGCTTTAGGTGCGGCGCATGCAAGCACACCTGCGCCGCCACCAAGCGCTTCACGGTGTCCCGGCCCCCGGCTGTGTTGGTGCTGGCGCTGAAGCGCTTTTCGGCGGACGCCCGCCCCGTCTGGAGCACCAGGGCGGGCAGCTTTGGCAAGAACTCCGCGCGCGTCAGGCTGCAGCTGGAGGGTTTAGACCTGGCGCCGTACTGCAGCGCCGCCGCTGCAGGATGTGGCGGAGCCGCCGCGCGACACCCTTGCGGCGGGGCGACGCACAGTGGTGGCGCCGGCGCTGGCGTAGCCTGCAGCCCTGACCATCTGGCAGGCGGCGGCGGCGGCGGCAGCGCACGGCCGCAGCGCACATGTGACTCGAACCCGGCGCTGTTGTATATTCTGATGGCAGTCTCACACCACAGCGGCAGCCTGGACGGCGGGCACTACACGGCGCAATGCCGCCACTCCAGTGGGGAGTGGAACAACTTCAATGATTCTGCAGTTGCCGCAACCATGCCCAGCGCTTCAAGCGCGTCTGCTTACATCCTGTTCTACGTGCGGCAGCAGTGAGGCAGCCTGCTGCGGTCGTGATGTGGCACGAGCTGTTCCTGAAACAGTGCTGTTTCAAGCGCTTGACAGTGACGTTTTATGGTTTGGGCTCGGTGTGTCTTGCATGAAAGGAACAGCGAGCTGCGATATTCTCTCACTCTGCATATGTCGCCTGAACCCGCACACGATGATGAGTCGGTCAAACACCCAATGCGACTGGTACGATCGTTGGCCTAGTACTCCACAAACAGGACTTGTATGTGTCCTCAGCCCTGACGTTGATGAAGCGCAGCTTCAACCACCCCAAGGAGCTTCGACGATTCATGTACATAAGCACCGCAGCACTGGTGGAAGACAGATTGCATCCCTAACGCTGGCCTGAATCTTGCGCAAGCATCCTGGGCACATTATTGACACGACACCAATTCCCGCAGCTCCACGGTCGTCCCTGCCTCTCCACACCCAGCAAAGCGCGCCACGGTCCGCGCGCTGCAAACTGACTACTGTGACAGCTTGGCCTCGCCGCCTGCGCCGCCGCCGCTGCCCTTGCGGCCGCCGCCCCTCTTGCCGCTCTTGCGGGCGGGCCGCTGCGGCAGGCTGCCTGCGTCTGCCGCCTGCTGCTGCCCATCCGACCGCGGCGACGACTGCGGGTGCCGCGGGCTGCACTGCTGGCCGCCCTCCTTGTCGGCTGCGGATTTGGCAGCGTCGGCGCGGGGCATTGCTGCCTGCTTGCCGGCGGCTGCGGCTGCGGCGCTGTCGCTCTGCGCGAGTCCCCAGCCCACACCCAGGCCTCAGGCGACATGCTCCAATGCTCCATGCTCAGCTCCATGCTCATGCCAACATCCGCGCTCATGCGACATCCAGCTTATGTCTGCGTCTCCTGACTCACCATCGCCTAGATGCACGAGCCACTTGCAGATGTGATTAATGTGCAATGATGCAGCATCGTGCTGATGGAGTGTATGTGGGACGCGACAGCATGACAGGCATGCAATGCTACAACAAAGGATCTCTAATTCGTACGACCATAACCAACGCATCAAGAGCTGGATGTCTCGAAGAGCAGGCACACCTTTGAGAGGCCTGGCGGCTGGGCGTTCGCTGCGCGCGGCTCCTGCTCCTGCTTGCCGAATCCGGGCGGCGCCTTCTGCCAGGCGTTAGGCTGCTGAGGCTGCTGCGCGGGCGCGCCGCCGGACGAGCTCTGCAGCGGCGCCTCGCCGCTCTGCTGGCCCTGCTGCTGCGGCAGCGGCCGCTGCGCGCTGCTGCCGTTTTGTTGTGGCGGCGGCGCTCCGCCAGACTGCTGCCGCTGGGCCGGCTGCGCGGGCGCGCCGCCGGAGGCCTGGCGGCGGGGGGCGCCAGGCGCCAGAGGCGTGACAACGACCACCTGCGGCGGCTGCTTGGCGCCGCTGCTGGCCTGGCGCTGCGCTGGCGGCGGCGCCAACGGCCGCTGCGGCTGCGCCGGAGGCGCGGGCGGCCGCTGCGGCGGCGGCGGCTGTCCGGCCGGCCGCTGCTGCTGCTGCTGGCGCTGCTGCTGCGGTGGTGGCCCGCCAGGCCGCTGCTGCTGCTGGGGCTGGGCCGGAGCCTGCGGCGGCCGGAGGGGCTGGCCCTGCGGCGCCGCCTGCTGCTGCTCAACCGCCTGTGGCGCGGCCTGCTGCGGCGCAGACGGCGGCGCCGCCACCGCTTCGGGCGCAATGCCGGCGGGCTGGTAAGGCGCGGGGCGCGTCACCACCGCGGCGGCGTTGTTGGCGCCCGGCCGCGGCACCGGCGCGTCGTGCGAGTTGGGGCCCTGCTGCTGCGGGCCTGCGGACGATGATGTCGTGCGTCAGCAGCGGTGTATCACACCAAAGCAACGTGAGCACGCACATGCTGAACCCTGATCAGGATGCGGACCAGCCACGAGCTCCTGCCAGTTAGAGCCAAGAGCAAGAGGGGACGGCAGCGGAAGCGAGCAGCAACTGGGCATTCAGGGTGCAGCACCTGCGGGGGCCGGCACGGGGAGCGGCGGCGGCGGCGGCGCAGCACTGCGCTCGCGCACGTAGAAGGCACCATCGGGCCGCTGCGCGAAGATGTCAGGGCACTGCCGCATGAAGTGCTCGATGGAGCCGAACTTGGGCTGGTAGAAGTCCCGCCAGTTGTGCTGCAGCACCCCCTGCAGGAAGAGGGGGCATTGATCAGAGGACGCGCGTACACCGAGCTGGGCACGGTGCGGGAGCAGGCACACGGACCACAGGCTGTGACTCAAGGCGCAGCAGTATACTTTTCGTTCCTCCTGGCCATGATCTGCAGTCGGCAGAGGGTAGCATGCCAACGCATGGCAATCGGTGAGCTCGCCACAACCACAGGGTGCTGCTTGTGGCGTTCCCACCTGCAGAGGCGCGTGCAGCTGGCCAAGGGGCACGGCGTTCGACACGTCCTTGGGGAAGGCTTGCAGGAAGGCGCCGATCAGCTCCTCCGCCGTCTGCACGACAGCACATTGGCATCATTGAGTCGAGGGCAACTGTGGCACTGTTTGGGTCTTGACGTGCAGTGTGGGTGCAATGCGAATGTAAGAGCAAGCAAACAGCCGCTTCCACCAATCTGCCCCGCCAGCTGCAACATGAAGACGGGGTTCAGGGTCGACACGAAACAGCGCGATTGTTCGCACAGTACCTGCAGCAGGGGCACGGGGCGCCCGTTGGCGTCGAGCGGCAGCGGCGGCGGCCCGGGGCGGACGCCGCTGTTGCTCTGCGCCCGCGGGAACAGGTTCTGCACCTGCTGCTGCAGCGGGATGGGGTGCTGCTGCTGAGCGTGCTGCGGCGGCTGAGCGTCCTGCGGCGGCGGGTGCTGCGGCGCCGGAAGCTGTGGCGGCTGCGCCTGCTGCATCTGCATGTGCTGCTGAAGCTGGTGGGGCTGCGGCTGCGGCTGGTGAGGCTGCTGCTGCGGCTGCTGCTGCGGATGCGGCTGCTGCTGCTGTGGGTGACCGCGCACGGAGCTTCCGCCCGCCACCTGTTTCAACAGTTCTTGCATCAGCACGCGTTGCTACACCGCGCCTCTGCAGGTAGAAACCCATATTGGACAAGGTGGCAAAAACATGCAGACATGAACCCCTCAACGCTTCCCACACATCGGCTGCATATCAAAAAATGCCGACGTATTTGCTGACAGTCTGCACGAAGTCAGCCTACAATTCGCTGGCAATCTGATCAGTCTGTGCACCTGGCGGCGCAGGTGCTCGATCTCGGAGCGCGCGTTGGCCAGGTCCGAGCGCAGGTGCTTCTCCGTGTTGCGCAGGCCGTACAGCTCGCCGTCGCGGGTGGTGCCGTACACCTGCCACTCCTGCAGCGCCTGCATCACCTCCGCCTCCTGCGCCTTGAGGTCCCCCCGCCTGCAGGGCGTTGGGAGTTCCATGGTGAGTGTTCCAGGACGCGATCACTGCGTCTGAGAGCCCCGATACACGAGGATGCGCCACCGTCAGGAGCGATGACAGGCATCACAGGCCAGCACCGTGGCATGGAGCGCAATGCAGATGCCAGGGCAGACCTGGGAGAGGTGGCTTTGTGGTCCTGAAGGGTCTCTGAAAGAGCGGGCTTTGCTAGTATGCAGAGGTAATTCAAATCAGTAATCAAGCTTGACAATGTACAGGGTGCGCACTCGTTCTCCAGGTTGAGTGCCTGTTCACGCAGCGACACGATCTGGGTGTCGCGCTCGGCGAGCCGCGCGGCGTCGGCCTGCTGCCGCTGCTGGCCCTCCCGCAGCCGGTCCTCCAGCGAGTGCAGCTGCTGCGCGCTCGCCGCCAGCTGCTTGTCCCTGTTCAGCGGTTTGTTGCGCATGCATGGCGTCAGAGGCGGCTCGTCTGGCAAGCATTACATCCAAACACACGGCGGGCATCACACGAACAGAAAGCACAGGATTGAGGCATGCGGTCACAATTCGCAGCAGGCACTATGAGGCGCACTTGTTGTCCACGGCCTGGCCCAGGTCCCATACGCGCTTCTGCAGCGTCTGCACCTGCCCCTCCTTCGCATCGAGGTCCGCCTGCAGCTTGCTGGCGCGCTCATCCCGGACCTGCGTTTTGTTGGATGTGCGTTTGACCCAAAGCATTCGCGCCTACTGTGCATCAGAACCGCAGAAGAACATGCAAGTGCTGTTGCAGCAGCAGGACAGTGTTGCAATATAGGGGCGACTTGTCTGCCGCCACTCACCCGCAGCTCATTGACGAGCTGGTCGATCTGGGCCTGGTGCTCCGCCTTCTGGGCCTCTGACGACTCGACCTGCTCCTTCAGCTCGGTGCGCAGCTCGTCCAGGCGTGACCGCTCCTGCAGTACCGACTCGATGTTCTCCACCTCCTGCACCAAAATCAGCATCGCTGTTGCATGCTGGAGGAGACATGCGTGTGCATGCACATGATCATCAGGCGTCAAAATCCGGCAAGCTTTGCATGCGACAGCCGCAGACCACGCCAGGCAATCAAAGTTTTGAAGCGATTCAAAGGGTCACTCAAAAGCACGGCCCAAGCACGGGCCTTGGACCTGAGACGTGCATCTATAACTAAGCATTATATGCCTCAAAAGCAGCTTGGATGCGCGCACCGCTTGCAGCTTGGCGGCCTCGCTCGCCAGGGCCAGTTTGCGCTTCTCGAGTTCCGAACTGGCCATCTCGCCCAGCGCCAGCGGCTCCTGCTTGTGCGGCCCGTAGCCATTGGCATGCACGGCTGGAATCTTGCCGTTTGCACTGCGCTGGTAGCCGCCGTTCGCGGCGGGCTGCTGGCCCTCGTAGCCTGAGCCATCAGCACGCTGCTGGGGCTGCCAGTCGCTGCGGCCGTCCTTCATGACGTTATTGCGCGGTCGGAAGCCCCTACCTCCTGCAGGCTTGCCACGTGGCGCCTGAGCCGGGGGCACGGCGCCAGCCGGGGCAGCCTGCTGCTGCTGCTGCGGCTGGCTCTCCATCCTGCTGGGTGCCAACTTTCGATTCACCGCAGGCGGATGCGACGCCGCACAGAACTCACAGCTGGAGCAACAGCGATGCAGTAGGATGACTCCTCTTGTTTACTGCGAGGCCGCCGCGCGCATGGCTGTTGGCTCACCGGTTAGCGCGTTCTGGGCACCGGGAAGCTGTCCACGGCAAAAACTTGGGAGTCCATGCGTCAGCTGACCTGCAATTCAGGGTTCTGACTGCTGACGCAAAACCGGCAGCACCTGCGGCGGTACAAGTTTACAGGTTTTCGACATGAGCCCCAATTTTGGGGGACAAGCGCCGGGTCAAATCGGGTCAAAACCGGCAGCACCTGCGGCGGTATAAGTTTGGGGGACAAGCGCCGGGTTCCCAATGCTCAATCGAGAGAGTAACCATACAAGAACTCAGCAGTGTCATGTTCACCCACTGGAAGTGCACGTGAAACCAATGGGCAAGGAAAACAAGGTAGTGGATGTGATTAGTGCCCGCGCCCCGCGGCGCCGCCGCTGTGTCGCGCATGTGTGCAGGCGAGGCGATTTTGTACCAGGGAAGTTGACTGATCTCAAGCGTCAACATAGTACCCACCCACGATCAGCAGAGCTGCGAGGTATCTGCAGCCTGTTTGGGCGCACTTTTTGGAGACTACGTTTTCGACTTGGCATTCCTTTGATCGCCCTGTCCCCGGCGTCTGCGGCAGATGCCGCGGCCGGGACTGTGCACACGTCGTGCGAAACGGGCTGGCTGCAGACGCGGCTCTGCCACCAAGAGGCGCTGACCCTGCCAGCGGCGGAATTCCGGCGGAAGAATCGCCCACCCATCACCGGTCAAGGTCAAGGCCAGGGAGCGTGGCTGCGCTGTGCCTATAGGCCAGCTTCCACCGCCGCGCATGGTCTCACTCGGTCGGGCTCTCACCGCTCATGTCGCTGAGCCTGCGGCACACATGTCCTAGTCGTTGTCCGGAGTCTCAGCGCCTTGTCCGGTCCACACGGGCCACAGCCAGCACAGCAGCTCGTCGTCAGGCAGCTCCAGCCCGGTGCCCTGCACGCCAGCCGCTGCAATCGCTAGGAGAGTCTCTCAGCAGGCCAGCGCGAGCGCGCAGGCGGCCGGTGCGGCCGGCGGCAGCTGCTCCGGGAAACGCCGAGGAGGAGGCATCGGAGGAGGACTGGGGTGACTTTGACGAGGACTTTGCTCTGATGCAATCGCTGGCCCAGGGGCTACAAATTGATCCCGAGAGGCCAACGTATCATGTGCTAGCCGCGGAGGGAGGGTGGCTCAACGTGAGTGGTCCTGCTAAGCATCTCGACCCCGAAGTGTGGCTGCTCTGCTGGCTTCGCCTGGTCACCGGCATCAGCGTATATTCTGATGTGGCATTCAGTGCCTGTATCTGTATTGCCTGCTCGTTTTGGCGCGACACAATTCTGGAAGCCAGTCAGCTTCGGGGTGTTGCCTGTATTCCTGGTGCACCTGTGCTGTGTGCCGTGGCTGCGCTGCCCAGCAAACTGGATGTTTGCGATCCATCTGCAGGATCCGAACGGCCCGATCTACCACGACGGCGTTTACCACCTGTGAGTATTCTCCCTAGCGCCTTTGAGTAACACGCCCCAAAGGCTGGGGCTGCATTGCTTCGCATGGTGCACCTCAGTGGGCCAATCGCTTTTCGAATTGAGGGCGGCACTGTGTCGCTCTGTGGCAATGCTTCCCTCCAGATGCAGCGAGGTTGCCTGACGCCTTTTGTTGCGCACTGTAGGTTCTACCAGCACCTGACAGAGTCCTGCGAATGGTCCTTCGGCATCGTCTGGGGCCACGCGATCAGCCGCGACTTGGTGCACTGGCAGCACCTGCCCCCCGCACTCCTGCCGTCGCCCGGCGGCAATGACGCCGACGGCTGCTTCTCCGGCTGCTGCGTCGTCGACTCGGACGGCACGCCCACCATCCTGTACACCGGCGTCCGCCTGCGCAGCAACCCGGAGTGCGGGCCGCTGCCGCCGGCGGAATGCGACCTCAACCTCCCCTTCGTGGAGAGCCAGCTCAGCGCCACGCCCATCCCGGGTATGGCTTCCCTTTGGGCGCTTGTTCGGTCTCTGGCAGACCTCTATCATGGACTGCCTTGCTCGTCGATCGAGTTGCATGCTGCTGATCAACCGATCAACCCCCTGAAACATTTATCCATAAACTGATGCAGGCGAAGACGGCAGGCTGGTGACATGGCATAAGGCGGACAAGCCGCTCATCGCGATGCCGCCAGCAGACATGCCGCTGGTGGGCTGGCGGGACCCCTACATCTTCGAGGTGGGCGGCAGCGGTCGCCAGTGGGGCATGCTCATGGGCAGCGGCTTGAAGGGCCGTGGCGGCGCCGTCATGATCTACCGCTCCAACAGCCTCCTCGGGGGTGCGCTGTTCTTGACTAATACGTATGCTGGAGCTCAGCTGCGGTGCATCTATAAAGTCAGTCTGTCAAGCAGGACAACTGCATGTTGCCTCAGCATGTACGACTGCATGAGGTGGCCACTGGAGTCACCTGACAAGAGCCCTGAGAAATACCCCCTTGCCAACAGAGTGGACGTACGCTGGCATGCTGTGCGTGGCGGAGACGACGGACACGGGCGCGATGTGGGAGTGCCCGCTGCTGCTGGAGCTGCAGGCGCTGCCGGACGACGTGCGGCCGACCGGGCTCGGCCCCCGCAATGCTTCCAGCCTCCGCAGCCGCTCCGAGAGCTACAGGTGATTTTGCGGAGTAGGGGCTCGAGAAGGGTTGCCACCCTGACTGGGCAGGGCCGGCCGCCGAGGCTCTGCTGCAGATGCTGCCAGCATCCAGAGCTACTTTTCTGAAAGTGTTATCCGGCCTCAGGATCCTGCTCAGCATGGGCTGCGCTGCTGTGGCATCCAACAAACAGGACGAAATGACCGCCTCCCCCAGGACGCCCAATGGTGACGCCGCAGGCGGTGGGCTGCTGCTTGCAGGTCGGACCAGGAGCTGTCGTCGCAGGACAGCTCCGACTTCGACGACAGCTCCGACGAGGACGCGAGCGACTTGAGCAACAGCCGACGACGGGTGCCGTCCGAGGAGGGCTCTTCCGACACGGACGATGCGGACGAGCGGTCGCCGCCGAGGGGGACGGGGGCCGCGGCCGGCGCACAATGGCAGCCGCCGCCGACGGCGAACGCCTTCGAGCACCCCGAGGCGGCCAATGCCGAGGCGCTCGCGGGGCACCCGGAGGACGGGCAGGCGGGGCAGAGCGTCGCGGATGGCACCGCGCCCGGCATGAACGGCGCGACGCTCGACGAGGCGGCGGCGGACCGCGCGGTGACCACCAGCATGGACGGCGCGCGTGCAAGCATGGACAGCGCGGCACGCGAGAGCATGGACAGCGCGGTGGCGGGCAACGGCCCGATGCCGTTTGGGGAGGCGGGCGTGGTGTCGGCGCTGCCGCCGATCGAGCCGCAGCGGCCCCCGCTGGCGCCGGTGCCGGCGTCGGTCTTTGCGCAGCAGCTAGGCCGGCTGTCGCTGGACGCAGAGCCGCCGCCGCTGCAGCTTTCGCGCTTCACGCACTTCATGTGTGTCTTTGTTGCAGTTTTGACTGCGTCAAGCGCATTTTTCAGTACACACACCGCATGGCTTTCCTCTTGAACCTCACACGCACTTGGGGAACCTGCTTCGCATGCACAGCTTTGGGTACCATCTCTGGCAATGGCCTGGGGCTACCCTCGATACCTGCCGCCAGCAAGGATGCCTGCAGCCAGGGAAAACTCTGTTGCTACTGCCCACCTGATGTCCAAACCTTTCCTGGCCGCAGGTGCGTGTCTCCGGACGCGCCGACCAACCCGGTGCTGTACTGGCTGGGGCGCTTTGACCCGGCGGCGACGGAATTCCTGCTGGAGGGGTCCAAGGGCCCCATCCGGCTCGACCTGGGCGACGTGCTGTACGCGCCCAACATCCAGACAGACGCGCTGGTACGCACAGTATCTCATTCACGAGATTGTTTTTACGTACAAGGAGGGAGTCTGTGGGTTTCAAGGTTTGCTGTACGCATCCAACATCCAGACCGACGCGCTGGTGCGCCCTACGTTGCAATCAGCAGTTGATTGTCACTTTGGTTCCTATCGAAAAGGAGTCTCAATGTTTTGGAGAGTCTGCTGTACGCGCCCAATATCCTGACAGACGCGCTGGTGCGCCCTACATGTCGGAATCTGTGTTGTTCGGAGTATCAGTGAAACCAAAGACTTTGGCGGGTATGTTGTACACGCTCAACTTCCAGACAGACTCGCTGGTGCGTCCAATGTCTCATTCAGGAATCAAAACTTCATCCTGGAAAGGAGTGTCGAGGGTCAAACAGCCCAATATCCTGAGGGACATGCAGGGGCGCCACCCTCAAATATCGTGGGGATGCAGTTTCGCAAAACTGGTTACTGGATAATAAATGGCACGATGGCTCTTAAAAGCACAGGGCTGTCATGCTACACGCCATCCCAATTCGACCAGATATGGCTGCGTCACCGCACTGCACGGCGCAAAGCTCACCGGCACATGCCAAGCTAAACTCAGCTCGCAGAACCGCCGGAACGGCTTGCGAGCCTGTTGTCATGCGACATGCGCAGGGGCGGCACGTGCTGTGGGGGTGGCTGCAGGAACGGCGAAAGGCAGGGTCCTACGACTACTCGGGCTGCATGACGGTGCCGCGGCTGTTGTACATCGAGGACGAGCGCCTCATCCAGGTGCCTGGTCTGTGCACCTGCTTGTCAGCATGCAGCTGACATCTGTGCCAGGCTGTTGCTGCAGCGGCGTGCCTGTGCAACTGTGTGCTTGCAGCAATGCTCGAGATGCCTACAGCCATGGTCAACAGCGCACATGTGGTTGCTGTGCGCCTGCAGAGATATCGTGTTCGACATGCAGATATGGCTGCTGGCCACTTTGAGTGTGCTCGTCCTGGCATCATTCGTTTGATGACATGATATTCGAATTGCCGCATACTTACCATCCCACAGATATCGAGCGCACGGGTCCGACATGGACGGTGTTTTCGATGACAAGATTCTGATATGACTTCATGCTGCCATCTGCCGCAGATTTCAAGAAGCCGCGCGCCTGCGCACGGGGCAGACGCTTGCTGATTCTCGCGACCCCTACCAAGTCAAAAAACAGCACGAATCTGATCAGACAACATGTGCGCATTGCCGCAGATCCCCATCCCGGAGGTGGCGCGCCTGCGCACAGGGCAGACGTGGACGGTGCGGGACCTGGAGGTGCCCTGCGAGGGCTGCGTCCCCCTGCCCGGCCCCATGTCCCCCGCCCTGGACATGAGCATCATCCTGCAGCGGTGCGTCCTTCCATGCAGCAGCGCCAAAGCCTGGGATATCCATGTTGCCCGGGACATCCATGTCGAATCCTCCTTTGCAGGAGCTGTGCTTCAGCGCATGCGTGTCTATGCCGCTTGAACCTCGCATCTGCACAGCTGTGGGGGGTGACTGCGTGCACCGACCGCTGCGCGCGGGAATGCCTGCGAATTCGCTGTTGTGCACCTGCACCGTTACTTTGTGCCCGGCATGGAGCGACTTTTGCGGGTATGCAAACCCTGATTTGTAAACCCTAACCATGTCTGCTAACGTCCTGGCAGGGGCGACTCGGAGTCGGCGGGGCTGCTGTTCCGGTCGTGGAACGCGGGCGGCGAGGGCAGCGCCGCCATCCTGTTTGACTTCGACCGCAACATCCTCGAGGCTGTGTTCGAGGTGGGCTACCCTGGCTGTCCCGCTCAGAAAACGGCCTGGCTGTGGCTCAACTGTCCGTTGGAAAATCTCATACCTCTACTTAAAAGAACGGCGACACGGACCTGGCGCTGAGCCCGGAGCTGTAGGAGGACGCCGACACATCATGCTATCATGGCTTCTACAAAGTTTGCAAAAGAACACTGCGATAGATTCGTCGTTTTTTGAAACACAGAACGGCGGCACGGACCTGGCGCTGAGCCCGGAGCTGTGGGAGGACGACGAGACAGTGCGGCGCGTGGGCGGCCCCACCGAGTTGGCTGTCGGCGCGGACGAGTGCCACCTGCGCCTCCTCATGGACCACTCCTGCATCGAGGTCTTCGCCAGCACCGGCGAAGTGCTGTCGACGCGCATCTACAGGTGCGGCCGCTCCTGCTTCCTCACCTTCTTCTGCTTTCTCTCTTGCGTCTGCCCTTCTCCTCATTCTCCAACTGCCTCCATTGCGTGTGTTCCTCTGTCAGGCATGCCTGCACACGTGTGAGTATCACTTCGGAGACGAAGGCCTGAGGGAGGTGTGTGCGCCGAGAATGCGCGGTCGTGAGCGCCCAGCGACCTCGCCATCAGCTGGCGCTGATGCATCTGCTCAGAGGGTGCTCAAGGACTCCAGTACGTCGCAGCAGCTCGAGCGCTTGCTTCTGAAACGGTACACCTGGCGCGCACAGGGGCCACGCGCCGGCGGGCGCGGACTCGGGCATCTCCTTCATCGCCTTTGGCGGCGCCGCACGCGTGGCGGCCGCCGACGCCTGGGAGATGGGCACCATCTGGCGGACGGACCTGGACGCTTCCGCCGCTTCCGAGGCGGGGGCAATGGCGCCGGCGCCGCAGAAGCAGCCCGTCGCGGCGCCGGTGCCGCAGCTACGCAAGGCGTCCCAGCCGCAGGTTCCTGCGGCGGTGGCGCAGTTTCAGGCGGCCGCGACGAGCGATGTGGCGGTGCCGGGCTGAGAGCAGAGGGTCCAGCGGCCGAGAGCAGGGTTCAGTGGCTTGAGCGGCCTCCAGCGCCTGAGCGGGGCTTAGCCGGCAGCTTGGATCTATCATCTCATCGTAGCGGCTGAACAGCGCCGAGTGACTGCGGATCTGTATGCAGAACGGCAGCGGGCTTGCTGCGGCAGCTTGCTGCGGCGGCGGTGTGAGGCCTCCAGGGCTGAGAAGTAAGGCGTACCGGTGGGAACTGTCGGACATAGCAGGCGGCCTTTGTTGGCTGTGTCACATACAACAGCAGTCGTGCCCTTTCGGCAGGTTGCTTCAGGCTTGGTGAGAGCTGGTGCAGCGCTGCCACCGCAGAGAGGGATTCGGCAAGGGTGTGGGTTCCTCCAGGCTGATTTTCAAAGGGCGCCGCTCTCGGCGAAATTTGATTTGCATAGATCTGGAGCCAGGTGCTGGGGCACCTGTGCACGCCACCTCCGGCAGAATTGTTGAAGCCGAAGAGCTTAGGGCTGCACACACGCACTCGGCAACAGCAGTGCGCCCCTCACGACTGCTGTGACGCCCGGGGCGATTCTTTGACAACTGACATCAGCGGGGTGACCAGCATCTGCAGAGCGCAGGGCTTCGCTTGTTCGGGCAAGAGAAGTTCAGTCTCTGTCTTTGCTACCTTTAATGAATGAATGCGTGTGTGTGCGCTAGGTACTGAACGAGGTAATATGTCAGTCAGGGTCTGCCAACAAGACGTTGCACAGGCGGCCTGCTTCAACATGCACAATCATCACAGATACCGGTACTGCCATCGCCAGACATAGACTACCATCTTCTTTCTAAAAGCAAGAGCAGCCGCTTTGGAATGCTGCCGTCGTCTGTTCCTCACATCTGGCAGTCCACTGCCCTTCTAACATGTTGCAGCAGCATTCATGCGGAGTGGTCTCCCTCGACGCAGACGGCTAGAATGTCCACATTGAGTGGCACCGCGGAAATCGCCGTGAGAACAGAGCAATCTGCTGCACATCAACAACATCAAACCACAAGCCGCCAGCAACGCCTGCTGGCTAGGATCGCCGTCCGCAAACGGAGCCTGGATGCTGAAGGCACTATGCTATTGCGCCGGCCCAGCCGGGTGGTGTCTGCCCAGCCGGCCGGGGGACCTCAAGGCTGTCAATTTCGGCTGCAATCTCAGAGAGGTTTCTCCTGAAAGACCTCGTCAGAAAACGGTGTTGACGCGGAAGGCGTCCAGCAGCGACTGCGCCTGCCGCCGCACGAGCACGGCCTGGCTGGCGTCGGCGCCGCCGCCCGCCACCAGCCGCCGCAGCGACTCCTGGATCGGCCACTTCACCAAGAACTCCTGCGCGTGGCAAGCAGTCAGCAGTTAGCGGATGCTCACACACATGGCACACACAAGCTGGGTCACGCCTTCTCCCAATGACCTCCGTGGAGGAAGAGCCAGTAGGTGATGCAGGTGTGCGCCTGGGGCACCCGCGCCTTATATCGCATTTGTTGTGCGGCTGCTCGGAGAGCGAGGCGATGCGGAATGCGTCCCGCTGCTGTCACGGCTTTCCTTCTGGCAGATGACACCTCACCTAGGTGCGGGGGTGGTGCTCAAAGATGGCGGGCAGGGCTTGCAGCGGCCCGACAGCCTAAATCTAATCCCATCATTGACAAACCTATCATTGACATGCCGGCTGTGTGTTTGAAGCTTACCTTGGGGCGGGGGTGGTGCTCGTAGATGGCGCGCAGGGCCTGCAGCAGGGGCAGCGCTGCGAGCGCTGGCGGCCGCTTGAGCAGCTCGCACAGCAGCGGCGGCAGGCCGCTCCTTCCCGCTTCCGCCGACACCTTGGGCCCCGCCCGCAGCATGCGCGCCAGCGGCCCCAGCACCGCCACCAGCCCATCCGCGTCGCCGGGCGCTGCACAAAGAGAACCAGAGAAGTTTGTAAGCATGTTGTCTTGAGAGGGGCATATGCATCTCAGTCAATGGGGCAATACATGCAAGCGGCCCCGCACCGCCATCAGCCCATCTGTGTCGTCGGGTGCTGCAAAATTGAATTTGGGATAGCGTTTTAGGAGAGGCATATCCGGCAGGAGCGCCACAATGCGCGCCAGCGGCCCCAGCCCCGCCACCAGCTCGACCGTGTCGCCAGGCGCTGCGGTGCGATTGAAATTTGTCAACTCGAATGGAGCATGCACCCTTTCGACATTCTGCAAAGTGCGCCAGCAGCTGCGGCGCCGCCGCCAGCCCCTGCGTGACATTCGGCGCTGCAGTCAACGCGGGGCTGTCTCTCTTTTCGCGGGAGGTGTACACCGCAGATGTGCACTGTCGACCAGGGAGGTGGCAAGACGAGCAGTCAGCCGCAGAGCCAGGGACGAGGTTCCAATCAGCTCTCCAGGAGCAGCGCCCTGGACAAGGGTTTGTCAGGGTGCTTGTGAAGGAAAGCAGCGTTGAAAACGCGCAAGTCGTCCCACCTGCGGGCGTGTTCGCTGCCAGCAGTGCTGTGAGGCAGGCGAGGGTGCTGTTTCAGAGAGTACACAACACTGATCACACATGATATTGCGCACCCGCGGGCGTGTGCGCGGCCAGCAGGGCGGTGAGGCGGGCGAGGGTGTCGCGCTGCGCCAGGCGCGGCTGCAGCCGCCCAGCATCCTCCTCTAGCCACGCCGCCAGCGCGTCCAGCGCCAGCGCCTGCAACAGGCAGATAGCTTCAAAAACTTTTGTTTCGGCTAAGACCGTACTGTTGCATGAGGGCGTCCGGCGTCCTCTTTGAGCCACGCCACCAGCGCAGCGCCAGCGCCTGTAGGGTATCTATTACCTCCAGCCCAAGGCATCCCAGAATCCGACCGCCAAGACAAGCATACAGGGTGCAACTCGGGGACAGCCCACAAGTCACGTGGCTGCCCTCGGGTGATCGGGCATTGCTCGCATATGAAAGAACAGAGCTCTGCTCGGTGACAGCTAGTGAGACATAAAGCTGCAAGGAGATTGCCTGGTAGGGCGGGTCGCGCAGCAGGCCCAGCAGCACGCCATCCGAGGCGCCGAGCGCCGCGCGGCCGCGGGTGGTGGAGTGCGCCATCGCGCACAGCATCGGCACCGCCCGCCCCCGCAGCTTCGCCTCAATGCTGCCGCCCTCCGGCAGCCCGTCCTGTTGAGCAGGAGTGCGGCATGAAATTCAATGGATGTGACTTCCGAGTCAATGACAATCATCTGCCCGCCCCGGCAACTTTGACTCGGTGCTGCCGTCTCCCGGCGGCCCGTCTTGTGGCAGGAGGATGCAATATGAAATTACAGAATTGAAGTTTCTTTCATATGAATTCACGAATCCGCGTGCTGTACAGGAATGGATGGGGCGCAGTCGAGCACCGGCACTGGCTGCGTTCTAGCCGCCAGCGGTCTGGCAAGAGCGTCACGCCGCCGCAGCAGGCAGCAGCGGAGGCCGGCGGCCGCAGCAGGAGGGTTTGCCAGCTGGCCTTGCGGGAGAGCCTGCCTGACGCCTCGGCGCACATGCACAGCCCGCCAGTGTGTGTCGGAGCGCAGAACGCCAGTGCTCACCAGCGGCTCGGCGGGGCGCACGAGGTGGGGCACCCTGCCCAACACGGCGGCGGTCTCCTGGCGCGTGCGGCTGACCTTGCACAGGTTGTAAGCATCTGTACCTCCGTCAATCTGTGCGTCACAGACTCACAGCGCTTGAAACTTGAGATGTTCGAAACCCACCGGCGGCGCGGCGAGTCGCACGAGGTGGGGCACCACGCCCGACACGGCGGCGGCCTCCTGCCGCGTGCGGCTGATCTTGCACAGGTTGTCCAGCGCCGCCAGCGCCTGCGCGACGCCCTCCGCCGGACGCCCCGCCTCCAAGAACGGCTCAAGCAGTTGGATCGTGCCGCAGTCCTGTGCGATGATACGTATGGATGTTGTATCGTGCGATAAGGATGTTGTGTAACGCACAACAAATCGTGTGGCTTCAGGAAAGGCTCCAGCAGCTGTACTGTGCCACACTTCTGCACGCAAGTGACATTGCAGGCAGATGCGAGGTTCTTTCGTGTGCAATTTCGGTTTCTGACCAGCATGCAGCTGCTTCCATGCTGACGTGTTGCCATGCATGGACACAGCTGCCTACAGCAACGGGTGCAGGCCCAGGCGCCGAGCTGGGGTGATGTGATCCACAGCAGGGAAGCTGCATCGCTGATCCAGGCCGGGTGCGCACGTAGAGGGGCAGCAGCAGGGCGGGGTCGGCGGTGAGGGAGCGCAGCGCTCGCAGCAGCTGCAGCGCCGGCGCCGGCGGCAGCACATGCGCCACCTCTATCAGCTGCAGCAGCGTCTCCCGCCGCACCAGCGCCGCCTATGTGCACAAAACAGCAGGCCCATGAGTTCAGAGCGACTTGAGAAACTGCTTCAAGTAGAAGCAGCGTGAGTGCCTGGTCGGTACTTTCTGCTGCTCCAGTCCGGCGCTCGCCAGATGTCCTGCAGCACTGGAGGGCCGAGTGCAGCACATGTTACGGCACGACTTGGCGAAGCCGGCGCACGTCGACAGCAGTCAGAGGGCAAGTTGTGGCGCATGCTGGGCGACCACCACCGACTTGCTCTGGCTGCTGTCCAAGGCACAAATCCCGCAAAGCCGCGCACACATCGAACAGGCATACATCAGCAGGCCATGCTGGACCGGAAGCCTCGGAGCTACATAGCACTCGCTGCAGAGACAGAGCATGCCTCAAAGCTACTGCTCCACTGCCAGCCTGCCACACAAGTTGCAATGCACAAGTACAAGTGCACATTCCAGGACCCTGCCGACTGAAGCACAGCAGGATCCTGGAGAACAACAGGGTTTGCAGGCTCATCCTGACTGCACATGGCGCCCATGGTGTCCGCACGAGCCATGACCAGCAGCAGGTCCGCAGCGCGCGCATGGTAGCAGCCTGCCTTTCGAAAACCAGCAGGGATCATGACTGAAAGAGGTCGTCACCTTTGTCGCGGTGTCCGCGTGAGCCATGACTAGCAACAGGTCCGCAGCGAGCGCCGTGATCTTGTCGGCGTCCGGCTGCGCGGGCACGAAGGCGCTCGCAGCGGCGCCGCCGCTGCCACGCGCCGCCGACACCGGGCTGTTGTTGCCGGAGCTGCGGCTGCTGGGCGTGCCCGGGCCGTAGCTGCCGCGCAGCCCGCCCCGGCTGCCTGTCCGGAGACGATTACATCGTCAGGAAGGAGAGGGGTTACATCGTCAGCGGCAGGATTGCAGAGGGCTGTGCACTTGTGCCTAGAAGTGCCCCACACGTAGCTGCCCTGCAGCCCGCCCCTGCTACCTGTTGGGAGAAGAGGAGGGGGAAAACCAAATGTTACATTCTGAGCAGCAGCAGCATTGCGTGCCCGGCCCGTAGCTGCCCCGCAGCCCGCCCCTGCTGCCCGTGGAGAGATAATCAACACATTATCAGCGGCAGCAGCGTGCATCAGAGGGCGCAGAACTACATGTGAAGGTTCCACTCAGCCTGTACTCCAGCTCAGCTAATACCAAGTCCACCCGGCCCCGAACAAAAGATCTCAAGCGCTCTGATTCCCGCAACTTTAGTAGTCCAGGGAGACGTTGCAAGCAGCACTGCAGATCTGACGACAGGCACGCCTCCGTCCAGCCACAACCCGCACCTCTCCTGGCGCCGCTGAGTGGGGGGTCGCTGCTGGAGGTGGCGCCGTCACCTGGCAGCAGGATGTCCGTCAGCGAGCGCGCCGGCGAGTGGCGTGCCCCGAAGCTGGGACGATCCGTCTGCACGCAGCAGACAATCGGGGCTGTGGTGCGATGATGTCGGCCCGAAGCTAGTGGCAGCGATATTCGTGGAAGCTGTGCGATGGCAGGCAGCGGCGGCCGCAGCAGATTCATCCCTGACATAGGAGCACAGCCCGTTTCTGCCGCAGCCAAAAGGCGCCTCAGGCAGCCCTCTCTGGGCTGCCTGCCGCGAATGACTAGTGACAGGCCATCGCGTTAGACATCTTGGGAAATATGCCTGGCATCATCTGCAAGCTAAACACCCACCAGGCTGCGCGGAGTGGCGCCGTTGGGCACCAGCTGCCGAGCCAGCCGCGTCAGCAGCAGCACCAGCCGCAGCGGCAGCCTGGCGGCAGCGCACGCGCGGCAGCGCGGTACCAGCGCCGCGGGGCCGCCCGCCTGCAGCGCCGCCCACAGCGAGGCGCAGGCATCACCCGCCAGCGTGCCGCCGTCCGGCGCTCCGTCATCCACCAGACTGCTCAGCGCCGCCAGGCCCTGTCCGATACATACGCACAGAAGCTGACGCAGCAACGTGGCAGGCCCTTCCGAGCCGCATGGCATCGGATCGACTTGTGTTTCATCGGTGTGCTTGTCCGCCATATACCTTACCACACCAGCACAATCAGGCTGTCGACTGCAAGGTTGCAGATGTAGACGCAGGTTGCACGTGATGCCAAAGGTGGTGCAGTCATGCGAAGCTCTGCCACACAGAACTCCGCCATTGATGCTCTGGAACGCGGGCACTGCAACCAGAGCAGGCACGCGCCTGGCAAGCAACGAGCAGCTGCACGCCGGCTGCCGGCCCCGCAGCCAGTGCTCCCAGGAAGGCTGCCGCCTCACACCGCACGCCATGGTCCATGCTCCTGCAAACAGAGCTTTCCTGGTTCAACGGCTGGTGTGGCCAGTGCAGCTCTTCCTGAGGTCACCTCGACATCAGCAGCGGCAGATCCTGAACCCTGGAGCGCTTGCCGTGGTGACTGTATATGCAGCCATGCGTGACATTTGCATTTCAGCTGGCGCAGTAGCCAGATGCGGAATTGCAGGAAGGCACACCTGTCTGTGCAGCGCCCCACAGCCGGGACCAAGCCCTGCAGCGCAAGCATGTGCAGCGAGGACTCGTCCCCTGCCGCCACATTCGCCAGCCGCAGCGCTGATAGCACCACCTGCACAGTCGCGACACGGTCTGATAATATTGACATGGTTTGGTCGAATCAAATGCGTTCCTCAAACCAGGCTGCTCTGCATGTTAATCGCATCTTCGCATTCACGTGGCCAGATAGCTGCAGCACCGTTTCTGCCGGCTCCAGCGTGAACTGGCTTGCACAAGAAAGGACATATCCCAATGCCCATGGATCACCAGAATGCGGTGAAATACAATGCCGCAATTCCAGCACGATTGCGCACCTCTGCGTTCCTGCTGTCCAGCAGCTCGAGCAGAGCCGCGGCACCCTCGGCGTTCAGGAACGCCGCTCGTCCCTCCGGGCCGCTGGCGACCGCCTCTGTCAGCGCGACGCACGACACCGCGGGCTGCGCGTCGCGCTGCGCCGCGCGTCCCACGGGCCGCAGCGCCGCCACCAGCCGCCGCACCTGCAGCGGATTTTTGGTGCGTGGGGCATGAGCCGACAGCTGAGTGGGGGATGGGCGGTGGCTGCGTGTGTATACTATCGTTCCTTTGTCAGATCGACAGAGCATTCGCAAAGCGCTGCGGATGATGCGGATGCGGAGTGCTGATGCGGAGTGCTGATGCGGATGCGAAGTGTCCTTCATGATGGGCTTGTCCGTGTTGGACCAGAAGCCCAGGTCGTATTTTCAGTACATCGCCTTGGCAGAAGACTTCCTGCTACACCAAACAGCAGCAGCGCCGGCATCCTACCTCGCTGGCTTTCTGCTGGCCAGGCGAAGACGCCGCTGAGCCGCCCTGCGGCGACGCGGGCATTGGCATCGGCATCGCCGACTCGGCAGCGGCCGCCTCCCGGCGCTCCAGCCAGGCCGCCATGTTGCCGCCCTCCCAGTCTGCAGGCGCTGAAGACTGCGACGGCGCCGCCAGCTGCCCCAGCATCGCCTCCACCGGCCTGCCGTTGTGCACCACCAGCTGGGCCGGCTGCGGCTCTATCTGCGTGGAGCCCGGCTGCGGACGCCGCGCGGGCGAGGAAAGCGGGTCGCGCGCGGCTGCCTTCTGCATTTAGCAGAGCAGCTCGTCTCACGCTTGCTCCAATGCACCAAGACTGCCTCAGGCGTCCAATGTTTGTGGCAGCTGGAATACACAACAGAGGACACCGGCGCACCTGCTGCCTGCCATCTTCTGATGAGCGGTCGCCCCCAAGATTCCTGCCATTGCTGTTCGTCCTGAGATGCAAGTATCGGAAGTGTCAGCTCACAGCTCTGCCTGGTGCTCAGTCCTGCCAGTCATCAGAGAGCCACCTTTCATCGTTGCTATTGCAGGCTTTCACCCGTCCCGCTGCAGACTTACCTGAGGACGGGGCCAGGCGGCGGCGGCGCGCCGGCGGCTGTGCCCTCGGCGTCGGCTCGAAGCGTCGCGTCGACGACCGCCGACACAGGCTCCATGGCGGCGGTCGGCCGCCGGCCCTTGAGCGTGTCCGACCAGCTGGCGCGCAGCGTCGTGCGGCTTGCCGCCAGCCACGTGTGCTGCTGCAGCGAGCGCGCGTCCGGCCGCCTTGCAGGGTCCTGCGCCGCAGGACCAACAGCAGTTCCAGGCAGGCACAGACCTGCGTGGCCATTATGCCACTCCATGTTCAAAGAAATGCAATGCCCGGTGTAAGACATCCCTGTGAAAGCACTAGAGGTACTTCTTGTGGCTCAATCAGGAGTCTCAAAATTGACTGGACACTCTGTCCGAACTAGACCCCACCTTGTGGAAGCACTGCAGCAGGAATTCGCGCAGCTCGGCGGACAGCATTTCTGGCAGCGGCGGGCGCGCGTCGGCGACGATGCGGAACAGCGCGCTCATGGGCTGCAGCTCGAAGTAGGGCGGCGCCCCCGTCAGCAGCTCCAGCGCGAGGCAGCCCACCGACCAGATGTCCGCCGCCGCGCCCACGCTCGTCATCTCGATCACCTGACGTTTGTGTGGCATTCTACTGAGAGCGCATCCCCATAGCGCATTGAGCGTATTCCCAGCATGACACTGATCCCCTACGTCTCGGCGCGGCAGCATCGTCCTCGCTTCAGGTCGAACCAGCAGGACTGGGTTTGCCTTTCGACAGCCACCGGCATTGCAATTCACGCTGTGATTGCCGCCTACCTCTGGCGCCATCCAATAGGGGGTGCCAACGACGGCGATGGCTGCTGGGTCCTCCTCGTCCGCGATCTCGCCCAGCCGGCTGGCGACACCAAAGTCCGCCAGCTTCACCAGGCCCTGCACATGAGTGAGCAAGTATATAAAGTAAGGGTCTCTAATAGATAAGCACATCAAAATCGTGTTTCCATCCCATTGAGTATTCGAGGTACCAACTCCGTCAAAAGCTGCCTCACTCCTGACTTGGCGTGTGTCACCTACATCACCATTTCACGAGTTCCAGCAGCCCTGCTTGTCAGCGCACCTCCTTGGTGGTGAGGATGTTGGCGCCCTTGATGTCGCGGTGCACCACGCCCTGGTCGTGCAGATACGCCAGTCCCGCCAGCACCTATGCCGTCAACAGAGCCGTTATACGAGAGTTTAAATTTGAAAAAAACTTTAAGATCATGTTCCACAGTGTGCACCATACGACTCGTCTGCTCATTTGCATGACCGCCTGGCAGCAGGTTCAATATGCACATTCTTTCACAAGCTGGTGCAAAACTCTACCTGCGAGATGTACATCGCCACCAGCGGCTCCGGAAAGGTGCCGAAGCGCGAGGGCTTGATGATGTTTGACAGCGCGCCGTTCTCCATGAACTGCGCAGCACAAAAGGTGTTTGTGCATTCAGCATCATCTGTTCCTTATAGGGCACTGCAACAACACGAGGAGAGCCATTCACACATATTAATTCGGTTCCCCAGGACGGAGGTTGTCCGCTAGAAGCCCACCTCCATAATGATGTACAGGTGGCTGCGCGTCTTGAAGCTGCCGATGTACTTGACGATGTTAGGGTGGTTCAGCCCCCGCAGCAGCTCGATCTCGCCCATGATGCCCGACAGCGCCTCGCCAGGGATGCCGCCGAGCGCTCTGTGCCGCAGCCGACATGGCTTGATGTCAAGGTTTGAAGGTGTCCCTCCTGTTTGCTGCAGAGGGATGCCGAATGCAGGCTTGGCCACCCAGCGAATGCCATTGGGTGCATGTGTTCACCGCCCCAAGCACCAGTTCCTATGCAGCATCGTTTGAAAAAGTTTGTTCCGCAGTGCCAGACATCAGTCTCCAGGAGGTGACGCCGCAGACTCACAGCTGCTTGATGGCCACGGCCTCGCCGCTGCGCGTGTCCAGCCCCTTGAACACTTGCCCAAAGGCGCCGCGGCCCAGCTCCTCCCCCAGCATGTACTTGTCTGTCAGCGCGGCGCGGCCGCTGCCGGGAGTGGCGCCGCCGTTTGCGGCCGCGCCGTCGGATGCACTGCGCCCGAGGCCGCTCGCTGACCGCATGGCTGCCAGCAGCCCGCCCCCGGCGCCGCTGGCCGTGCTGCTGCTCTGGGTGACGCCATTAGTTGCGCCGTTTGCGCCGCCGGCCGCTGCGCTGCCGATGCCGTTGGGCAGAGGTGCGCTGGGCGGCGCTGCCGCTGCCAACTGTGCGTCCGCTGGCGCTGCGGCGGGCATGGCGGCGGGAGTATCAGCCATGTGCGCCGGATGCCGGCGGGGATGGCAGCACGGCGCTGCTGCGGTGCGTCGGCTGCTGTCTGCCGAATTGTGTCCCGTGTCAAGGTTGCAGCGTACGCTGCTGCGCCATGCTGCTGCGCATGGGACGCCGGCACCGCTGTGGCATCTGTGCACCCACGGCGGCTGAGCGCGGTAGCAGCCCCCTCTTCTGATCAGCTATGAATCCAGCAAGGCCTCCTCTGCTGCCTCTATCGAGCGCTGCACCACCTGTCAGTTCAGACAGCTGTCAGCAAATGGTGGGTCGAGCAACGCGTCGGGCCGAAAGCCGTGGCCAATGCTTGCGCTCTCATCGATATCGCACGCAGACGCAATAAGTCCTGAGCCAAGGCTGCAGATTATCGTGTCTTGGAGACACTTGTACGGATTGTCACATATGTGCGAGACGGACTCGCGGTTTCCATGGTCGAATGACCGTGGCACAATCAATAGCAGCTATTCAAGGAACTGCTGGCCACGCGGAAGTACCATCCGTTTCACAGAAAGCACAACCAGGTCAGAGTCGACGAGGCGCAAGATTTCAAGCGCACACTGCAGCGCTGTGTAACTCCTACGCTGTGCGTCAAGCTGCAATCTGCATTGATTTGCATAAGTACTCGAACGCTCGTCTGCTCGACTGACGATCGCCAGCTGCTCACTACCAAACTGGGCCACCGCTAAACCCTTCTGCCGGGACTCCGTCGTGAAGACTTGACAACCAGAGACACTTGTCTGACTTACGTTGTATTCTCATCCTGCATCAGCCAGGATGAGCTCGGGAGGCCCACTCGACGTTCTGGTTACGTGCATACTCACAGCGTCAGTGATGTACGTGGCCTATGAAGTCAACAACCTGGAGAAGACGTTTCGCGAGCTTGGGCAGAGCTAGCTTGGGCAGCGTTGCTCGCAGATAGCCCGGTCTTGCTCGGAGATAGCTAAGTGCATCGAAGGTGTGAATGACGACGCCAGTGTCCGTCATGACAGCGACGAGGGACTTGGACCCGTGGAAGCAAGGCGTCAGCGCCAATTGCAGGTGACACGCCGCACGAGGCGTAAAGAAGGACCTGCCGTGGTCCGCGGAGCAGAGACGTTGGATGTGACGAAACCCCTTGAAGCTCTCTCACTTTGGATCCTTGCTGATGCCAGACGATAGCAATCTCTGCTGGTCTTCCTCCGGTAGCTACCGGGTTGCACCTATAGGTGCAACCAGGGAAGGCCGCCCAGGTCAGTGAGCTGCGGATCTCCTCATGTGTTGCGCACTGGCACCTGAGGCATTGATGAGATTGACAGTATCAATCATACATGCAATGTGGCCAAGGAATCGTACTTCTGCTCGTCTGTGTGTCAGGCACGTGTGTTGGGGCGCGACTGATGGGCGCCCGCATCTGGTGCATTTGGCAGCGACCTTGACGGTGAAGCGCCTACCAGCAGCTGGCTCCAGCATTTGCTTCCGCATTACCCGTAAATCACATTGATCAAGTTCCAGCTCCAACTCCTGGCTAACCTCAGCACACAGCGCCATGTTGGCTGCCAGCAGTGCGCTGCGTGTGCGGTGGCATGTCATGTACATCATAGCTGTGTCAACCAGGTAGCATATACACATAGCTTCGATTTGCTACCCTGAGGCCTACCTCACTTCAGCAGGTGCAGGAAGCAGAAGACTCCAGCAATGGCGGCCGGCGTCTTTATGTCAATGCTGATGCCTTCGGCGTCCTCCCAGACGACCGTGGTTCACCACACGTGAAGATGGCGCATCTTGCACTTGGAGCGCCTTGTGACTATGGCCATCTCCACGCTTGTGTCGCAATCTGTCCACAGCAGTGACGCAATAGACCTGTGCACCCACCTTCTCTATTGGAGCCGCCCCATATTTGTGCAGTAGCTGAAGGCCTGCAATGTTCACATCTTGAATAGGCAAGCAAATGGTTGCAGCAGTCAGAATCTCCAAGGTCCTGATGGGAAGTTTGAAAGTGGGTGTCTCGACAACGCCTGTCGACTTTGGCAGAATGACCTGTCCAAGAAAAACAGGGGGACTTGAAGCAACAGAACTTCCCTCGATCTCGCGGGCGGTCGATTCGCTGTACTGTCATGAACCCCTGCCCTAGGGCGCGCAGACACATGGAATTACTCGCAACGCCACACACCTCTGCTCGAGCTCGTCTGGGTCCGGCTCTGCAGTAGACAGCATTCAGTGACTGGCGGTGATGAACAAGTCAGATGAGACTGCTATTAGGAGCCTGCTAGTTGCCTTGAACACATGCAAAAGTCTGGTGTGGTGTTTCATCTTGCAGACCATCAGTCTTATCTGTCAACACACGCATTCTTTGTTGAAGCTCTTGTTGCAGCGAGAGCTTCCCTTCAAGTACAACCTAAACATGACGAGCACCAGTTCCATTGGGCGTTAGTTGCACTGGCCCACGTAGTTTTCCACCAGCCCGACTCTGTTTCACCTGGCTTGGAGCACAAACAGCATGGGTCCTGCGTCGACGGCGCTGTCTTGGATGCGGGGCGGCCTTGACAACGACGGCCGCAGCGTCATGTCTTTCCGCACCTTCGAGTCGGGCCAAGCAGGCTCGACGCTGCCGCTGTCGACCTCTCCCGTCAAAGTGGCGTGGCGCGGAGGCACACAGGTGTTGCTCTGGGCAGCAAGCTCTATCGGCCATACAATTGCTCTTGATTGACGAGCACACATCATGCAGCATCAACGAAACACCGGTGCTGAGGATTCATTGATCCATGCACAGGTGGACGAAGAGAACTTTCTGCGCATGCAGCAGGACTACTTGCGCGCCCGCCAGGAGGAGGCGGCAATGCAGCGCCAGCTCAAACAGTGCGACAGCCATCATCATGCCTTGTGCACTTGTCTCCTTCGTCATTTGCAGTCTGTAATGGCAACATGCTCAGCTCTGCACGGAATACATCATAAAAGGGCGGCGTCTCTTGCAGAACAGTACTAAGGATGGTCGTCTTGGCATCTGACTTCGACCGGACACGAACTGATATGGGCTGTCGCTAATGGGATCCGCAGGCTGGCGGGTCAGCTGGCACGCACGGAGGACGCCGCAAAGCGGGCGCTACTGGCCGGCGGCAGCGGCGCCGGCGGCTGCGGCACTCCCGGCAGTGGCGGCGCGCTGGCGGCGCGGCTGCTGGATGCGGAGCGCGCCGTCTCGCGCCTGAGCGGCCAGCGCGGCCAGCTGCAGCGGCGCCTGGAGCTGTGAGCTGCTGCGCCTTCCTCCCATGTTTGCAATCGGCTGCACCAGAACACTGGGTAATCTGACGCATGGCTTTCATAACAAAGGATGTTGCCAGCATAAGAGCGTCAGCGGGGCCTGACACAGCTGCAACCCGCCTGGCGCAGGGAACACAAGAAGGCCCGTGGGCTGCAGGAGACTGCAAAGCAGCACAAGGCCAGGTGCGTTGCATACGACACTCCACCTGATTCTGGATGCCACCACAGCGCAGCGTCATGAGATTTCGTACACGATCGCACCGCACTGCCATACTGACAGGCCCCGAAATGACTGTGGCGCTGGCGAACATTCAGGGTGAATGAGGTGCTGCGAGGGAATCGGTACCTGGTTCAGCGGCTCGGGCGCGCAGGCCCCAAAGCAACTCTCGGCGCATCCCCCAGCGTCACATCCATACTGGGCGCCAAGGTGTGAGCTCGTCCATAAAGCTGCGGTTCCTAGGGTGCGCTATTCGCACTGCGCGGCGCAGCAGGAGCGTCAGCCTGCATCAGCAGACTGACGTGAATCTGATCTATGCGATGCTGTAGTACATCACGTAAAGCACTCCTGATCATTCGATTTATCAAGTCGTTTTCTGGCGCTGTCTGCAGCGCGACAGCATAGTGGGCGGCCAGGCGGCGGGCGGCGTGTCGGGGGAGGTGGCGCGCCAGCTGGCCACGCTGCAGCGGGAGATGCAGGCGCTGCAGCAGGAGAACGCCGGGCTGCGCGGCGAATCCTTGATCCAAAAGGAGCAGCAGGCGCAACAGAGTGAGTTGGGAAGCAGGGGCTTCTTGTGAGTGACCTACATCTGATATGTTCATGCAAAGGGTCTGGCGCAGGTCGAGTACCCCATCTGAATCTGGCTATAAGTTCTGTCACCCCGTGGCTCGCAGGTCAGCAGGCAACGCCAGTGAGCCCGGGCCTGCAGACACGCCTGGCCGCTTTCCAGCGCCGCCGCGCAGCCAGCAGGGGGCCTTCGATTTTGAGTAATGGCGGCGCCAATATGGGCAGCGGTACAGGGCCCAGCTTCGCCACACCAGCAGATGACGGCAGGATGCGGCAGGAGTCGCCGCAAGCAGCGTATCAGACACAGCAGCAATTTAGATGGGCGCAGCCGCAGCAGCAGCCCCAACAGCAGCTGCTGCAGCATCGGTTCGAGCAGGCGCCGCCGCTCGCCCCCCAGCAGCAGCCGAGCAGCAGCTGGCAGGATGGAACAGTGCAGCGGCAGGAGGCTCCGAGGCCACACCCAGCCCAGCAGCAAGCCGGAGTGGAGGAGCCGAACTTGTGGCCGCAGCAACAGCAGCAGCCGCAGCTGCAGCCGCACCTGGCGCAGCAGGACATCCATCACTCATGGCAGCCGCTGAAGCCGCGGCCGCCACCGCCGCAGCAGCAGCGGTATGCTGGCACCGCTGCACCTGCGGCACCGCCGCCGCCTGAGGGCGCACAAGCAGGCCTGGAAATCCTGCGCCGCCAGACAGCAGAATTGCTGCAGGCGCGTCTTCTTCCGCAAGGGTCATGCCGCACATCCGAACACAATCGCATCCGCTCTGCCTGGATGCATCTGCATGTCATTGAGCGCCAGCGGCTCACAAGCGCAGGACCGCTTCTCAACATCGATGTTTCATCATAAATGGTTTGCTATCTGCGCCTGCGCCATGACTATTAAGTCTTATTTTTCCGCAGGATCTGGAGCGGCGCAACAGGCAAGTGCACGAGCAGCGGCTGGCGGGGGTGGCAGTGGACGGCAGCAGCGCCAAGCTGCGGGCCCAGGCGCAGCGGCTGCGGGACTGTGCGGCGCAGTTGCGACGTGCGTGCTGTTCCGCCCATTTCCTTCCCTGTCACCTAATTTCATTTCACGTCTCAGACTGCTTCATGGCTTAGACTGTGTGACTCTGCATGGTCTACGATGGCAGGGCGTTTGTGTTGCAGGAGAGCGGGCCAGGCTAGATGAGGAGAGCGCCCGTTCGGCGGCGGCTGGTGTCACGGCGCAGAGTGGCGGCTCCCAGCAACGGCTGCAAACGCTGCAGCAGCAGCCGGCAGCCCAGCACCGCAGCCGTCATGCCACAGTGGACATGGTGACGGACTGCAGCAGCACCAGCAGTCGCAGCAGCAGCGGCGGCAACACAACAAACGCTGGCGACGCCGGTATGGGATGGGGGGCCGACAGCAGTATTCGCACACCTGTGCAGTTGCTGAAGCCAGGGCTCCGCCGGCCGAACAGAGAGCAGCAAGCTGATGGCGCGGCTCGATGCCTGTGGCGGCCTCAGACTGCGCCCTTAACGCCAAGTCTCGGGTGAGTGCCCGATCGAGTTGCTCACCCTGCTCACCAACTGCTAGCCTGACTCTGGCACCGCAGCCAGTGAAACACGGCCGCTGGTCGCTCCAATGTGTTCTGCTCGAACCTTCCAGATTGATAAGGCACGCAGCCGCCACAAGGCTGCGGCTCTGAGGCAGTGCCGCAGCCAGCAATGGAGCACACAAACAGTTACAATGATGTGCAGGGGGGCCGAGACTGTGTCGTCATACGACGGGCGGCCGCGGTCTGCCGAGCTTTATCGGGATGAGCGGCTGGCAGCCACACCATCAATGGTCCGCGCAGTCACGATCCGAGGGACTGCTGAGGAGCATCTGACCGCAGCGCATTTGCAGTGGTCGCCGCCGCTGATGCCGGCAGCGTCAAGGGCGACGAGCGCAGCAGACAGTAGCATCTTCACGGCTGACGAGGTAGTAGTAGAGCACATTTTCTGACTACCACTGGATTTCCTCAGCAGGAGAAGTTACGTTCTGCATGACCGAGGCATGAGTCCATACTTGCACTATTGAAACCCATATTGACATCCTCACCATGCACCCCATTTCGTATGTAGCGAACTTGATCTCTTGCCTTGGCAGGCCGCTCTGGATGCGCTGCTGCTGCCGCTGCCGCCGATCAGCCGCGGCCTGATGCCGGCGCTGAGCGACATCCTGAGCGCCACGGAAGGCAGCGCCCTCGACAGCCATGCATCAAGCCCACCTGCCACGGATGCGAGCGGCAGCCTGCCGCATCCTGCTGGCGGTTCGCAAGTACAATCCACGCCGCGGCCGCATATGCGACGCCTCTGCTATGGGACGTCGTGGCCAGCATCGATGATGCCGAGGGTACAATCTTCTGCTGAAAATGCCGACGCGGACAGGCAGCTGCTGTTGCTGACGCCGAGCCGCCCGCAGCCCGGCAGGCGGCTATTTCAGGACAGCCCGAATGATTACATGCGAAACGCAGCGCTGCAGCGAGCGGCTGCGGCTGCCTACGGCCACTCGCTGCTGGCGGCCCGCCCGCCAGAGGCTCCGCCAGTGCTACTGCGGCTGCTGGCGGGCAGCGAGCGAGAACATGGTGATGCATCGGAGCCTCAGCCAGGTGGGCATTGAAAAACCCCAACACCTGATCAGATCAGGGATCAGGGGCGTGTGCCATCGACGCTGGGAGGAAACAGCAGCTGCTCAACCCTCGGGCTCTGACGTGCAGGCAGGAACAGGTTACTCATCAGCATGAACGGTTTTCTGAGCCGCCGAAAGGCTGGGTGAGGCTTGCAGAATGGTGGCCTCACTGCTGTCACCTGCTGCAAGAATATGCAATTGAGTCGGCTGTATGTGGCTGAGCTGCAGGCATGAAGCTGCTACGGCGCATCTGGCCTGATGCGCTCCCTCAGCCAGCCGAGGCGGCGGGCGCGAGCATCAGCGAACGGTCCGCGGACGCTGATTCTGCAGCAGACACCGCCAAGCATGGCGGCAGCGCGGACTCTGCTGGTAATCCTGCAGACCGGCCAGTGGCCAACGCGCCTGCCCCGCAGCAGCGCTGCGGCCTGGCGGGGGCTGTTGAAGCGGTGTCTCCAGCAGATTCGGCGCACAGCTGCACGGCGTCGTCGGTCGAGATGGACGCAGTGTCGAGCCCTGCACAGCAGCGTCCCGAGCGGCTGCCGGCTGATTGGCCGGGACGTGGTGGCAGTCCACATGGACGCGCTGCCTCTCCGGCGGCGGCGTTTGTGCAGACGAGTCCGATTCCAGACCATCTGCCGGCGCTCGCCACACCGAAGACGCTCATGCCGCCGCCGGCGCTGCCGCAGGCGCTGCTGCCGGCGCTGACGCAGCCCGTCTTTGTGATGCAGCCGCCCTTCCAGCCAGAAATCAACGTTAAATGTGAGGTGCATCTGCCGCCCAGCGATGCCAGCGGTCGACACGCAATGCACTGCGTGCCAGCCACGGCATGCGTGCAGTCACGTCGGCCGCTGTCAACAGACAGTCCTCAGCTGGCGGAGCAGCAGCAGCAGCAGCAGCAGCAGCAGCAGCAGCAGCAGTCGTCTGGCAACTGCATCTCGACAGTGTTGAGAGGCAGGAACGCCAGGCAGAAGGATGCGGTTCTGCCGCCGCCTGCAGATGCAGCGACGTCATCAATGGCTGCCGCGCCGCCCCTCTGGACAGACATCTCGGCTCTGCGCCCACAGGCAAGCAATTGGCAGTCGAAAATGAAGTCACTCCACTGGAATGACGCCATGAGCTGCTCGCCGTTGTCCTGCTGCATTTCATCGTTGCATCCTGTAGGTTTGCAGAATGTCCTTCATTATGACGACCAACCCTCTTGCTGACGTAAGGCAATTGCTACAGGAGTGGCCGGACAGGGGTGGCCACATCATCATGGCGCTGGAATCTCTGCATATTCAGCGGCCAGATCTGCTCCAAAGTGACGGCGTCGGCACTGTCGCTGTGGCGTACCAACTGCTGCCGGCCAGGTGCTGCCCGCCGGAGGTCCAGCGGACGGCTCAGCTCACGCTGAACGGGCAGCCACCACATCTGCCCTGCAACCATGCAATGGTGAGCACTTTTGGACATGGCTGAGCTGCGCAGAAAGCTGCAAATGTTTTGTGTGATGGCGTAATACTCAATCTGTTTGATTGACTACTGCCGCAGGCGTTCTGTCTGGCGGATACGCACGGCGCAGGCGCAGAGGGCAGTGGTGCAGAGGAGGTGCAGCGCTTCGCGCAGGCCTGCTGCGGCGGCGGCGGCATTGTGCCGTTCAGCCTGGTCGATGCCAGCACAGGCTGCATCGCGGCACAGGCAGGGGTGGATCTGGGTGCCATGACGACTGCAGCGCAGGATCTGGAGAGCGCAGAGCTGCCGCTGGAAGATGCGGACGGAATAGTCATTGCAGTTCTGACGCATTGCATCGCACGCCGCTCTTAAGAAGCTGCACAGTCGATGTCCAAATTCAGATCCAGTACTGCGCAGTAACTGTAGCTGATTGTGGCTGGCTTGGCTTGCAATGACGACCGAAAACGTCCAACAAGGACTTTGTTTACAGTGTGGCATTTGACATATGCCGCAAACGGCTCGGCAACGGACTGCCAGTCATCAGGTTGAGCAGACACATTCCTTGACAACCCATGAAGGATATTGGAAACCAATAATTGATCTCAACCGTGATGTTTTATTGCAGCGCCGGTCAAGTCACTTCAAGAACGCCAACACTCTCAGGAGGATACGTAACAATGGTCCTAGAGATCCCGCAATCCCCAGAGCTGCGCTCACTTGCCGACGGCAGGGGCCAGCTCCTTCTGCGTGATGCCCTCATAGATATCGCGGATCTTCAGGCCGCACAGTGTCTGCGGTCAAGGCAAGACGGCACGGTCAGCAACATGAGGGCTGCAGAGCCCTGGCACAAACGAATGCAACATGTGGAGTGGCAACTCTGCTGTTCCAAGCGAGCCAGTCAAAAGGACGTCCAAAAACAAGCCGCCTGCACTAACAGTGGGGGTTTTTCTGCTCACCTGGAAGAGGCCGGTGCCGTTGTTCGAGCCCGGGAAGGCGGCGTTCTTTAGCAGCTGCTGTGTGATCTCGCCGTAGAACTGCGCATGGGAGCGACAGGAGAACGTCAGCGGCAGAGACGGCAAGCATTCGTGGGTCCACACGTGATGATTGCATCGGCTCGTGCAAAGGGCAAGGAAGTTTTTGCACCAGACAAGAGGCAGTTTGAGGCAATTTGAGGCAGTTTGATCCGTCGCGCACCTTGGCGGATGTGTTGCTGAGGTGGCTCTCCACGTAGATGAGCTCCTGCAGGGCGACAGCAGTGCTTTAGAGGAGACAAGCCGGAGATTCTGAACACAATGACATACGTGCCGACACGGTCGGGCGGGCACTCTGGACAGGCGTGGTCGCAAGGCACTTCGTGATCGGCACGAGGGACAGGCGGTGGGCAGCGGCACCGCTGTTTTAACGAGATTTGAAGCCTATCGCCAGGGGCAAAACCTCCGAAAAGTACCTCCAGCTTGTCGAAGGAGCCGTCCATCTCCAGGACGGACACCTCCTCACCGTAGTAGGTGTCCGGGCCGTAGTAGAACCTGCGCCATGAAGCATGAATGTGAGCAAATTCATACTCGTGTGAGCATCAGCGGCGCCTCCCCAGTTGCGTGTTGCACGCCGCCGCCAGGCCTGCTGTGTGCCTGATGCGCTGGGCGCTGCATCCCCCTCCGCAAACCTGTTGGCAGTCCGAACCCGGCATGCGGCTCAACCAGGGGAAGCGACATGCAGCGATATGCTGTGGCACATGCTCTTGGTGATGGACTGAGCAGGACCTCTGTTTTCCACCAAGGCGGCGAGGACAGCACAGCAGCACGGCACTGCAGCCTGAACCCTAAACCAGGGGTGCTCACTTGATGCCCGGGAAGGAGCAGGTGAGCTTGCGGCCGCAGGGGATCCAGGAGATGGTGGAGCCCTCGTCGAAGAGGTACACCGGGTTGAACAGGTTGACACCCTCCTTCTGGATGAAGCGCACCCGCAGCACCTTGCCCTCCTTCTCGTCCGGGATCAGCTGCGTCGGCAGCACCTGCGGCGGCCGGAGGCAGGCAGTCAGCGGCCCGCACTCGAGTACATGCGACGCGGCGCATGCATGCCGTGGGAGGCGGCAGGTTTTGCAGGTCCCAGCCATGTGTGATGCCGAGGCGAAGCCGCCCTTGGCCCGGAAGCCTGAACCATGAGCTTGAAGTTTGCGCTGGTGGAAGTGGTACCTGGATGATGACGTCGGCGTTTTTCTTCTGCGGGTCAATGTACGCGTCGAAGTCCGGCTTGCGGGCGTCGATGGAGGCCTTGACGGACTCCTCACTGTGGCCGCGCTCCGCCATGTCGCGCTGTTGGCGGCAGAATAAGCATAATCAGATCTGGACTGTGAGGGTCAACATCATGAACAGGCCACTGCCCAGCTGAAGTGCCAGCACGCATAGACAGCGCCGTGCTGCTGACACAGCAGCACACTCAATTGCAAGGGGGAACCTCGAAGGAAACAGCTGAGTGCAAGATGCAGGCTGCGAATACTTTTCATCTGTGTCCGGGGGCCCCACCTGCAGCTTCCAGGCGAACTTGACGTCGTCGCTGATGTCCAGGTAGATCTTGAAGTCCAGCAGGTCCCGCACGCGCTCGTCGAAGAAGGGGTGCAGCCCCTCGATGACCAAAATCTGCGCCCGGCGCAGCAAGGAGAATCAAAGCCAGCATCCGTCTACGCAACGCATTTTTCCGCACTGGCGGCATGGCTCCTGACGCCAACCAGGAGTCGCCAGATATGCAGCTGGCACAGGCAGCTCGGGCGTCTCTTCCAAAGCTCCAGTACTAGTGTGCACAGTGTGTGCAGAGTGATTTTGTGCAAGCTGGTCTGCATGCGGCGCCGGCGGCACCCACCTTGGGGGCACGGATCTCCTCCGGCGGGTCCAGCAGGCCGGACACGTGGTTGTAGATGGGCTTCTGCACCGGCTTGCCCGCCTTCAGCGCCTTCACCTGCTCGTACATCAGGTCGAAGTTCTGCGCCTCTGGCGCCAGCGCCGTCACACCCTGAGGCCACACATTGAGGTCGATCAGAAAGTGGTTGACCGTTCAAACTGTTGTACATCAGGTCGAAGTTCTGGCGCCTCCGGCGCCAGAACCGTCACACCGTGCGACCGCAGAGACACCACTGTTGATCGACAATGTTGGGTGGAGTGCGGCGGTGTTGGGCAACATCGTCGCAACAGGCATGCCCCGGCCTGTGATCTGCAACGGGGCCCCTTCGCTTGAGAAAAGACGAAAGGCGAACGTGCATGTGTTGCAGCATGTGAACCAGATGAAGATCAGTCGCAGGCCAGGCTGGGATGTGGTGCGTGCCGCGCACAATGCAGAAACTGCGCCAGATTACAGATATCAATCGCCAATCCGACTGAGTACCTTGTCCTTGCGGCCGTAGCGGTCAAGAGCGTGGTAGTCATCAAGACAGATGACGGTGGTCATGTCGCTGAGTAGGGTGTTCGAGTCGGGGTTGCCGCCTGCATAGCCACCGCACCGATTGACAATCGACATCCCTTCATGCCATGCACTCACAGGGACATTAGCCGGTCCAGGCATGTTGTGTCACCCAGGAGCACTTTGATTTGCAGGGTGGCTCACCCTCTGGTGCCTTTGGCGAACCGCCAAAGACGGATGTCATTCGCCGCATGAATGTGGACTTGCCGCACCCTGTGGCCGGAACACAGGCTCGTTTGATGATCTGTTCGGTTTCTTGTCATTCATGGCAGATAAGACTCATTCTGAAGTGTGACGGGCACTTCGCATCGACCTGAAGGACAGTGCAGCTGCATGCGTTCGACTGTGCTGCGCAATGTGGCAGCTGGTGTCAGCAACCCACCAGAGTCAGCCGCCAGGCCGATGACCACGACCGGCTCGCCGGACGCTGCCTCTGCGCGTACCAAGAAGGTGGCGGGCGACCGCCGCTGGGCTGAGAGCGCCTGCGTGCTGCGGGCTCGGCTGAAGACTGCCTGGCTCTGCACGTGCGCACAGGAGGAAGAACTAAATCCACTGCGCTCGTGTTGTGAGATGCACAGCGCCAGACTGCGCCTGTATGCTGTTACTGGACTGAGGATGCGGGACAGCTCCAGAGGATGCGCCGCAGCATCGATTGCCACGATGGCTCTGTGTTGTGCGCCATGCGCACCTGGAGGAAGGGGCTGCTGCACCGGCCTATGGGCGCGGCCGGGGAGACCTGTGCCCTGCGACACGATTGACGCAGCTTTGTTTGAGCACTAATGATGAAGATGCAGCAGGAAGAACCACTGCAAAAGATATCGAGCCCCGCTGCATCCGAGTGCTACTTGCATCCAAGCCGATGGATCTGCCATGCTGGATCGCCACCGAATCAGCCCGGCGCGAACTCCACAACTCTGACATATGTGCCCGCTGAACGCATCGACAGTGCGAGCTGCAGGGGCGCCGCTCATGGCGTGTTTCTGGCGCTGCACCCAGTTGATGCTAGCACAGAACATGTCCGCTGAAGACCCCGTTCCCGCTGCTTGTGGGGGCACACTTCCAGTGCAGCCTCCGCAAAAGCCTGTTGGATCAATGGACATGGCCGATCCTGCAAAGGCTGCTGCTTGCGCCGGTTCCTGGCACCCTATCCGGCCCCCGCTAGGCCGTCCTGCCCAGTGCTCGGCGCACCTCTGCAGCGGCGCGACCTTGCCGGCGGACATGACGCTGCTGCGCTGCATCGTGTGGGCCGCCATTTTGATGGCTTTGCACACGCTGGAGTGGGCTGCGCAGCGTGCTGCAAGGTGGAAGGCCCTTGGCTCAGCACTTCTGAGCCAGAAAATCCGGCCAGGGGTCTTCACTGCAGCTGGAGACAGCAGAGCTACTTCCTCGACATCCATTTGCAGCTTCCGAGGGAGATGAACGTTTTCTCCTCATAAAGCAAATCATGCTTCTGGGGCAGCAGAACGCAGTCTTGTCCTGCTGCGAAAGCGTGCAGCAACACCAGAAGCTCTGCAGACAGCTGCTGTTCGAACTGCACCCGTCCAAACCTCCTGGGAACAAGGGTGTACCTCAACATCAGATCCTCGTTTCGGTGCCACTTACATCTTGGGCCTGGTCGCGCAGCAGGAGCGTTCCGACAGAAGAGCAAGCAACTCAGGAACTGAAACAGTCCGCAGCAGCAATGGCAGACCTGTACAGCAATCCGCTGCCGCCCCCGCCGCGGCCGGGCGCCCCGCCTGCGGTAGAACAGACGCCGAAGAGCAACGCGGACTTCCGTGCGCTGCTGGCCACGCCGCGCGCTGAGCGCGGCAACTACAAGAGCAGCTTCGGCGGCAGCGGTGGCGGCGGCGGCGGCAGTGGCGGCGAGCCAGCGGAGAAGAAGGAGAAGAAGGCCAAAAAGCCGCCAAAGCCGAAGCCTGCGGAGGACGAGGCAGAAAAGGAGGATGACGGCTCGGCGTACAGGTGCAGGTCTTGGACACCTTTCTGTCCGATGCCATAATCCTTTATGCGGCAGCAATTCAATTCGGAGCGCGCCACATCAGCGCATGCTGCCTGGCCACCCTTTCGTGGTGGCTTTCTCACGCAAACCTGCAACACGGCATCCACAAGTGCATTCTGGATTCGCTTTGCGCAGTGCAAAGTCCGTCGCACATGGAAGGGGGTGTGCAACTCGTCTGACAGACGCCGGGTCGAGACCGAATTCGACCAACTTCAAGCAGCCTGTTCCCCCCATGGCCAACAGGAACAGGGCGGAGGAGCGGCGCAAGGGCGTCATCCCCGACTACGACTCACCTTTTTTCAAACCCCGATTTCTTAAACCCTGCGCAGGGACCGGGCGGAGGAGCGGCGCAAGGGCGTCAACCCCGACTACGATGGCTTTGCTGCCGACATGAGCGTTGGTCCGGCGGCGGGCGCGCAGTCCGGCCTGACCATTGACGAGACCAAGTTCCTGGGCGGTGACGTGGAGCACACCCACCTGGTCAAGGGCCTCGACTATGCGCTGCTGCAGAAGGCGCGCCTCTCTGTGATGCGTTGAAGTGTTGGAGTTCCGGAGTTCTGGCTGCGCCGCTGTATCGAGGGCTTGGAAGCTGCGCAAGCTGCTTCACATCACGCCATGCATCTCTCGGCTGACCGCCACGCGCTGTGCAACTCGCTCTGAGCATCAAACCCAGCGTCTGCGGCTTGGTTGCGCGGCCAGCAACAATGCCATCACTGGTATGGCAGGTGCGGACAGAGGAGAGCGTCAAAGAGAATGAGGAGTCTGAGGCGGCCAAGGCGCGCGCCAAGCTACTCAAGACCAAGGAGGTATGGTCGGGAATTGGTCCAAAACTGAGTTCACAGTAACTAGTGCGAGTGCTGCAACACCATGAACTGCATCTTTGCGTAGCGTGCTGCTGCGAGATGTGTGTCATTGTCCATCGATGTTTCGCCGCACACTGTCTCTTCCAGGGTGCCCGACACTGAGCCGCTTCCCGCTGTTGTACCGCAGTTCAAGACGCCCATGGGGCGGCAGGTGTTCAACACCATCTTCCGGCCGCCGCAGCGGGACGTGAGCCAGATGTTCCTGCCGCGCCGCATGGCCTTCGTGTACGAGCTGGAAGATGGCGACGCGCTGGACATCCCAACCACGCTGCACCGTTCCAAGGCCGACTGCCCCAAGGTGAAGAGTCGTTCCCCGGTTCCCGCACGACCTGTCTTGAGACACAAAATCTGCCTGCGCGCGCCATGCTGATAATACAGTGACAGGCTTGACATCCGACCATACTGCTGCACCGGTCCAACGCCGACTGCCCCAAGGTGAGGACTCATTCTGTGTCCCCCCAGGGCATGCCTTGTCTTGATGTCTTATAACAAACGAGCCTGCGCGTGCCTTGCGGTGGAGCAGTGATAGGCTGGGGCTGCAGGCTTGCATGCCTTGCAAATCGCACGTTGGTGCACCCGCAGCCAGGAAACACAAACACAGTATCAAAGATGGCATCGTGCACGAGGTGCCATCTTGACGTGTCAAGTCCCAAAGTCATCCCACACTGCTGCTGTCCAGCTCCCGCAAATCCAAGGTTCTGCTGTTGGCCTCATCCTAAACCCTATTCTGATGTGCAGCCGGTGGAGTCGATGCTGGGCGTGATGGACGGCGCGGTGCTGGAGCGCCTCGCGAAGATCATGGGCTACATGCGCGTGGCACCTGGCGCCAAGCCGGGCAAGCGACTCAAGAAGCGTGACAAGCAGCGCATGCTGGCGGGCGGCACCCCCATCGGCAGCGGCGGCGCCCCCACGACGCCCAGCAGCGCAGGCGAGTGCCGCTTGCGGCAGCGCATTTCGACCATCTTGCCGGCTGTTGTGATGGCCTTGAGCCTACTGCTGAAATCTTGCGTGCACAGCCTCTCCTGCGTGTGAGTCTGCGCTTCCGCTTCTGCACTGGAGTGTCCAGCAGGCATGCTGACCGTGGGTCGGCCCTGCACGCAGGCTCACACGCGCAGAATGGGCATGCCGCAGCGGAACGTGCTGGCGCGCCCGACGCGCTGCCGCCGCCGCCGCCGCCGCCGTCGGCCTCCGCTGATGACGACGACGACGACATCTTCGGCGGCGTGGGCGCAGAGTACGAGCTGCCGGAAAAGCGCGTCGGCGGCGCCGCGGCAAAGCCCGCCACCTACTTCGACAGGAAGGGCGAGATGATAGACCTGCCCGCCCTTCCCTCAGGTACATCTTCGGCAAGTGGGGTCCAGACTGCATCCTGAAGCCATCAAACTCTGATAACGTCGCTGCCGTTGTAGCCTGAGAGATGTGACGAACCTCTTGAGACGCTCCTATGTGCCTTCCTTTGGACGCAGGCACAGCGGCGGCAGAAGATGCAGTGCCGCCGCCGCCGCCAGACATGCCGCCGCCGCCGCCGCCGGATGCGGACGCGATGCCGGGGCCCGCCATGCCGCCTGCAGATTACAACTACGACTACTCTGCAGCGTACGGCGCCGTGTCTGGCACTGACGCAGAGCAGCAATGGTGCGCTTTATCAAATAGCTGCCCTTACTGGGCCAAAGGCTTACATCATGGCCCACAGTGGCCTACAGTGCACAGGCATGGCTGCTCTACACCAGTCCATGCTACCTCACCTTTGCTTCTGTGCTTGTGCCGGTACAGCGTCAATCGTTCTCGTCATTTCCTTTTCAGGGCACAGCAGGGGTACGACGCATCCGCGTATGGCCCAGCGGCCTTGCAGTACGACGCTTATGGCCAGCCTGTGGCGGCGTACCAGGCAGCTGTGGAGGTGCGCATTGCTGTCGAGGTATCAAACTCCACCTGGCTGCACCGAATATTGGACAGGTGGTATCAGTTGGAAAACGGGGAGGGTGTACACATTCCCGAACTCAACCATACGACAACAGTGCATTGCGCGAGGGCACAGGCCACCGCACCAGCATTGATTGTACACGACGACGTAGTGTGCATCCGACACGGGCTCCCAGTTGTCACATATGAATCCTGCTGCAGGACCCGGGGCAGGAGCCGGACCCCAATCGGGAGCTGACGTCGCTGGAGAAGGAGGCGGGCCTCGGCAGCGTCTTCAAGCGCGACGACGAGCGCCTGTCCAAGATCCGGGAACAGGTGCGGCCAAGTCTGAGATTGTATCACGCCTCAGTCACTCTGTTCAAGCGCGATGACGAGCGCCTGTCCAAGATCCGAGAAAAGGTGCGGGTTTTTTGCTTGGATGTGGCAAGGTCGTGTCAGCCTCTCCGCGAGAAAGCATGCGCGACCAGAAAGTAAAGGCTGTGTGCCGCCTTCACCGTGCAGGACGAGCGGGAAAAGGACCCGGCATTCGTCTCAGACGCGTACGCGGAGTGCTACCCGGCGTTCCACGAGTTCGGCAACACCGTCGTGGACAGCGACGAGGAGGACATGAGCCACATGGACAAGAAGGGGGTGCGAATCTCAACTATGTTCTTTTTAGGTTGCTGCAATGATGGCACCACGCCCTGGGTCAGCGCCTGTGATGGGAGCTCCACAGGACTGGCACACAGCACGCGCCACAGCTGACCGTTGTTGCACACTGGACTGTTGTTGCTGTCTCTGGCTGGGAAGTCATACAGCCGACTCATACGGCAAAGGCGCAGGCGGCGGCGCTATGACGACTCGCTCAGCCCCTGACCATCCGGCTTGTTGTCCAACACAGGAGAAGAACACGTCGCGGGCGAACTTCAACTCGGAGGAGGAGTGGCAGGCGCACAAGTCCAAGCAGGAGACGCTGCCTAAGGCGGCCTTCCAGTTCGGGCTCAAGATGGCGGACGGCCGCAAGACGCACAAGAACCTCGTCGGCAAGGCCAACAACAAGCTCAAGAACGAGCTCAACAGCATAAAAGTGCGCATTGCACAGGGTATTGTTGCGGCTTGCTTCACTTGCTGGCGGCTTGCTGTGCAGCGTGCGGCATGGCGGACTGCAGACTGTGGCCTGCGCATCATTAAAGTTGTTGCCAGGCATGATGAATGCCATTCTGCCGTGTCGGCTGTCGTCACAACAGCGTTTACGTTGCCGCAGGACATCCTGGACAAGAAGGGTGGCAAGTACGGGCGGGCCTTCGAGGCCGAAGACTCGGAGCCGCTTGGCGGCGGCGCGCCCGCCAAGCGGAAGCGCGTGATCTGACGCTGCACTGTCACTGCGCCTTACAACGGGGATTTGTATGTGATGGTGCCAGCCACAACGGGCGATGTTTAGTACCTTGATTGGAGGACTGCTGCCACAGTGAAATTGAATCGGCAGCATGCTGGCATCGCTGTGACAGGGAACCTAGGCTTGCTTTCTGTGGCTAGCTGTCGCAGTCGATCGCAAGCCTGAGCCAAGCAATGGCGCAGCGCTCGCTGCAGCAGAGCGAGCACGCGTGCGATCATCCAACATAAGGCGTCTACGGCTGCACCAGGCGGCTGACGGCCGCGTAGCCAGTCACCAGATCGGCTGCACTTGGCGCTGCAGGTGAGGCTAATCCGTCAGTCCCGATCAGCGTCGAGCTGTCAGCGTTAAGGGCCGCGCATAGCGACGCACACTGCAGCCATGCCACTGGCATACGACCGCAACGAGCGATCGCGCTGGACAGTCAATTCGCGGCCGATGTGCCCGTGCTAGCTTCAGAGCGAGTGTCAAACAGCAGGAGAGGTTGGGCTGGGTATCATGCACTACGGCACCGCAAACAGCGTGGTTCACCGCGACAGGTTGATCGAGGAGTGCGCAGCTGGTGCACAGCAGTGCGTACGGAACAGAGCTTCTGGCCACTGCTGAATGGGTCTGCTGCAAGTTCGAATGGGAGTTCATAGCCGGGCACAGGGAGACCCCCTCGCGGGTGTCACTGAATTCTACACGCACAAGTAACATGTGTAGCCTGGCATGCAAGGCAGCTGCTCTGATCTTACCTCTTCGCTGTTTGGGAAGGTCAACGGCCTTCAAAGCACACTGGCCCTGGGTTGCCTACTGCTGGAGGTTGACGATTGTCCCAGGGCCATGCATTCGGAGTGAAGCTCGGCTCTGTCGCACTGATTCAATCGCTGTCTGCACCCAAGCAGTGATTTTCTCTCAGATTTTGCGCGGTGCAGCGGTGGATGGATCCACGAATTCCTGTCCGGGCTGCCAGCCGATCCCGCCATGCAGATGTTTGCGTGCAACCATTAAAGTCGACTAAAGTCTTGGTGGCCTGTGGCATAGGTGACGGTGCGCATCCATCCGCAACAATGGCGCTGGCGTTGCCGGCGGCGGGGCCGCTGTGCAGCTTGCAAAGAGGGTCTGCAGCCCGGCAGCAGCAGGCGTGTCGAGCACGCGCCCCGGCCGACCCGGCGTCCTCTCGCTTCGTCGCCCGGCCGGCGGCAGTGCGGCAGCGGCTGGCGGTGCGGATGCGGCAGCACGTGGCGCAGTCGTCGCTGGCCGGCGCCGGCGGCATCAACGATGACAACAAGGAGCGGGTGGTGAAGGGCGAGGTCGGCGACCCCTCCAAGGCGCAGCCCCTGGTGAGCAAGCATACGTTTGCTGTAGCTGCAACCGCAACGCATGCTGTAGATGTTGTAGGTCAGACCGTCGTGGACACGCTGCAGACTTTCCTGACGCGGTCCACACGCGATTCTCAATTTCCAAGCACCGTCGTTCATGGATGCTGCATGGCTTGTGCAGCAGCTTGTTGAAGGCTGACAGATGAAAGCACCGTGTGTCTCGCAAACCTTGGAGCTGTCTAGAAATGTGTGCTTGCGCCCTCAAGTGGCTGCTGCCTCGTCTGCTGCAGGAAGGCAGCTCTGGCAGCTCGGACGGGCCGTCAGCGGCCAGCGGCGAGAAGCCGACTGACCCCCACGCCCCGGGCGTGAAGACGATGCAGGTCAGCTGCCGTCCTGCCGCGCAAAGCTTCCAGCCTGTCCACCTTCTTGCTTCTTGCAGGCCGCAATGCCAGTAATTGTCAGTGTGGATCTACGCCCTTTGATCTGGAATCCATCTGTTGATCCCACAGGACCTCAAGGAGTACCCTAGAGCCTTTGTGCTCCGGCGGCTGCTGGGCTTTGTCGGCATCGTGCTGGGCTACTCGTGCTACTACCTGACGCGCAACAGCCTGACGTACACAGCGCCCGTAATGGTCGCAGACGCAGCCCTGAACATGGACATCACCCAGGTGCGGCCACGGTGTTCACGCTTTGTGTGCGAAGGGAGACAGTGCGCCATTGAGCATGAGCACCATGAACATGAGCACCGTGCACATGTCTCGCAGCACCACCCTTCAGGCCAATGCTTCAGTAACATGCATAGAGGGTGAAGAGGCCGCTTGCCAACCTCCAGCCTACCTAATCCTGCATGTGCGTCAGCTTGCCTCTGAGCGGCTTGCCCAATCAGGGAAATAATCTGTGCAGGTGGGCGTGATGACGTCCATTTTCCCCATTGCCTACGGCTTCAGCAAGTTTGCCAGCGGCGTGCTGGGTGCGCGGACCTCGCCAAAGCTGCTGCTGGGTGTCGGCCTCATGGCCACCGCGCTCGTCAACATCGCCTTTGGCTTTGGCGCGTCCATGACCTGGTGAGCCCAGTGAGCTCAACCACACCAAGCGCGGTTTTGCATACTCATCACACAGAAACTGCTTCTGCCACTGGCGCGGCTAGTGTGTGGCGTGGCAAGCGTGTGTTTGAGAATGCGTCGAAAAGAGCGTGCAACTGACGGCTCCAGTTGTAGCACAGGTTCTGCTTCTTCTGGGCCATCAACGGAATCCTACAGGTGCGGTTGCCGGGGGCTGGGTTGCACTTCTGTGACATGGCGTGCTTGGTATAGCCTGCTTGACGCAATGAATGCTTGACGCAACGCATGCTTGCTGAGCGTAGGGCTTTGGTGGGCCGTGCTGTGCGCGCATCCTCACGGCATGGTATGCAGGTAAGAGTGCAGCTCTGCTGCGCATCTGTGCGCATTGGCATGCTCCCCTTGAGGCGGGTTGCGCATTTCAGCGTTCGTTTCACTCACGCTGCGTTGGTTCTTTTCCAGGCCCTGAGCGGGGCACATGGTGGGGCATGTGGAATGTCGCGCACAACCTGGTGCGCGCTGAACCCTAAACGCTGACCTAGGCAGCCACCCTAACTGCAGTGGCTGCGCATGTTGAGCGCTGCCGTCACGAAGCGCCAACGGTGCCACCGCTGCGCGTGAGGTCGTTTTGAAATTCGTGCTGCAGGGCGGCTTTGCGGCGCCCATCATTGCGGGCACGGCCGCGCGGCAGTTTGGCTGGAGGTGGGGCATGTGGGCGCCCGGGAGCATCGGCCTCGTCGTCGGCGTGCTGGTCCTGTTCCTGTGCCGCGACTCGCCCCAGTGCATCGGCTACCCGCCCATTGAGTCGATAGAAAAGGCCAAGAAGGTGGGGACTTGTGCCCATTGGTGACTAGAGTATGAACTTTGACAGGACTCTTCGGAGTTGCTCGGTGTCTCTTGCGAGCTCGAGATTGCGGACAGCGCTAAAGGCTCATGAAGCACAGCCTTTCCGCTAAAGGCTCATGAAGCACAGCCTATCCCTTCGAAGTTCAGAAGCAGCAGCCATACTCTAAGCTGAAGCCATACATTGAAGCCATACATTGATGCACCCACAGTACTGAAATATTCAGCCCTTGTGGTTGGCATTCCGCAGCGCAGACCAGGAGCTGCAGCGCTCTGCTGACAAGCGCTTGTGTTTGCTGTGCCGCAGAAGAACAAGGACGGCTCGGAGAGCACAGAGGACGAGGAGAAGAAGAGCCTGCTGACGCTGCTGGTGCAGAACGTGCTGCGCAACCCCTACATTTGGGGCATGGTGCGCTCTTTTTCCGCCTGAAGGAGAATTCTGAAGGGAGACGCTGCTGCACAGCCCGAGCCCTGGAGCCCCTGTGTTGGAGCAGTGCGCACAGCCTTGCGGCTCCGTTGCCTCATGAGTGGAAATGGCATCACACGCTTTACTGGCAGGTTTCCATTTTCGCTGAAATCACCCCACCGAGGACGTCTTTGAGACTCTGTCGTGGCGCAGGCGCTCACCTACTTCTGCATCTACGTCGTGCGCCAGGGCGTGACCTCCTGGTTCGTCTTCTACCTCATGAAGGTGAGCACCCCACTCCAAGCACCGTCCATATTTTCATTGGTTGAAGCTGGGCTTCACAGGCGAAAAGCAATGGCTTCGCAGCAGACCTGCTGACAACATGAAGTCCTGCTGTGAGTCTGCGACCATGATGATTCGTGCATGCCCATCACACACGCTGCATCTGCGCGGCTGCATCTGAACGCATGTGAAGGCTGCGTGTGCTGCGCCCTTTTCGTGAACCAATTTTGCTTGTGTGCCTGCAGGTGAAGGGCGTTGCGGATGCCGGCTCGGCGGCGGTGCGCGTCTCTGGCATGGAGCTGGGCGGTCTGTTCGGCAGCCTGCTCGCCGGCCGCATCAGCGACTACCTCGTCAGGTGAAACGGTGGCTGCGCCTGAGAGTTACCACTTCGGAGCATATAAAAACGGCTGATGGTATGCGGACGGCGGGAACGTTGCGCCCTGCACTTCCACCAGCCTCACCCAGCACCCCATGCGCACGCTCACATTTCGCCCATGTTGTGTGCAGGAAATACCCCAACGACGGCGCCGTCGGCAAGCGTGTGCAGGTGGTCATCGCCTACACAGGTGTGCTTTAGATGCTGATCGCGCAACCACACCCTGAAGCACATCTTTAATCTTCTCGAAATCGCCTCTGCGGAAATCTTGTGTGTGCTATTGCAACATACCGACCGAGCCTGTCTCCACAGCGCATCTGAGATATGCAGAGATGATGAAAACGTGTGACTGACACTCCTGCTACGGACCCAATTTAGCATCGACTCCTCGACTCCATATTTCATTTCTACCTTGTAAGACACTCACGATCTTGCATGTCCTCGCGTCGCAGTGGGAGTGGGCGCCATGCTTGCGGTCTTTGCAGCGACGCCCGCAAGCACAGTCTGGCTGCAGTGGGCATCCGTCTTCATGATCGGTGCGTCTCTCGTGCCATGTATGCCAGCTGTTGCACACCCTGACATGCATTCAACCTGCGTTCATGAAACCTAAAGCGCAGACTTCTGACTCTCCTCTTGTGTGTCTTGCAGGGTTCTTCCTGTACGGCCCTCAGATGCTCATTGGGCTCTGCGGAGCGGAGCTGGTCGGCCCGGAGAGCGTCGGCGCCTCAGAAGGGGTGCGCATGCTTCGCCTTGCAGCAGCCCTCTCCGTCTGCAGTCCCTTTCCTCTTCTTCTTTTCACCTGCCAGGCTTGCACGCCTTTCCAAGTTCGATCCGCACCCCGTTCTCGTGTCTCCGAGTTTGGCGCAGCCTATGAGGCACATGTGCACAATTACGCTGCGCTCACATTCGGTGCTGACGTGTTCGTGTGATGTCCGCAGTTCCTGGGGTGGGTGGCGTACCTGGGCGCGGCCAATGCCGGCGTGCCGCTGTCCATTATTGTCAAGCAGTGCGTCTCCTGCTGTTTGCATCCTCCATTTCGTGCTGAAGGCTCTCAAACAGACGGACACATCCCCTGCACTCGTACCCCGCTTCCCGTCCACATGGACCGCATGCAGTCAGCAGCCCTTGGTCAGCCTGTCCACATCGTGTATGCACTGAAGCTCCAAGTTAACGCACCTCTTGCCCTGCATTGCAAACACTTCATTATACCGGTATTTTATCTCGTATGCAGGTACGGGTGGGGGGCGTACTTCACGACGCTGTACTGCGCGCTGGGCGCGGCGGTCCTGCTGCTGTCGCCCATGGTCAACCTCAAGAACTTCGCGCAGCGGGAGGCCGCGAAAAAGGCGGCCCTGGACAAGCCCAAGACGGCATAGGCGCCGAGCGGTTGCTGCTGTTTGAACAGAACTGCCACGCTGCGGCGGGGCCCAACCGCGTCGGAGCCATGCTGCGGCGGTCACGCCTAGGCAGATGAGTGGGCGCCACAGCGTTTTTAGTCACAGAGCCAGCTGCATGCTGTTTCGCATGAAGTACATGGGATTATTTGAGACCGGGGACGGCGCGCGACGCAATGTCACGCGAATGGAATTTCCACAATTTTTTCTTGCGTGCGCCCCAACTAGAGATGGAGTGTAACGACGACGGCAGCACCTCCCTGCATGTGCCACACCACCACGAGTGCCAGATGCACTCCCAAAGCAGGTCAAAATCCTAGGGGTCGCAACTCCAACACCCCAAGCATTGTTTGAAGGACCAGAAGTCCGAGCCGATGCCGATGCCATGTGTTCAAAGGCATGCATTGATCTGTCAACGACAAGCTTTGTCCCATTTGCATCCGTCTGGGCGTTGCAGACCGCGACAAGTGCACAATTTGTTGACAGATCGAGACTGTCAAGCAGCTTTCCCTCAGCACAACTCTGCAGAATTGCACAGCCACACCTTAAGCCGGTGCCGCAGTGCTGATTCATCTGCATCCCTCGTACAGTACTTGCCGTTTGCATCCTCAGCAGCAGTTGGTCAAAGCAACTCTTCGATGCGCGGATTCACTGCAACATGGACGGTGACATAGTAGTTGCAGTGCTGATGGAGGACCAACGGGAGATTCGCAAGGCTAATTTTGACAGCAGCGACTCAGTCACCTGCAGCCAGGCCATCGCCGCCCCGACGGCTGAGTTTGGCCGCGGCGCCCTGAGGACTGCTACCGCCGCCTCAATTTCCTGGATGTTGAAATTTCGGCAGGGCCCGTACAGGTTCGAGCGAGAGAGGCACAGGTGCGGCCCGCCGCCGTGCGCTGCTCATTCCTTGTTTGCTGCTGGAGTGGCGGCGCCGATTTGCCTGCATTTGTTACGGTCCTGGCGGGCTGGCTCCAATGGCCTTCCTGTGACACGAGGCTGCCTGCCATCGCAGCGCTCGACTACGCGCAAGTGGATGCAGAGTTGACGGAGCTGTGGCGGTCCCTGTCGACTGCTGAAGTAGACAATGGCAGCTTCCTGCATCTGCCCGCGTTCAATCTGCTGAATTTTGCGGCTTGCAATGGCAAGGTGTATGACTGCATCCGCGAGTCCTTTTTCAATGCTTTGCATTTCTCGCACATTGCCATGCCTTGGAACTGCGGCAACGTGATGCTGCCCACATGCCTGCGATCATTCACGCTTTGATGTTACTGCGGTGCAGAGCTTGTACGGGAATTCTATGTCGCTCTGTGGGATCAGAATATGAAGGAAATAATACATGCAGGTACGACCGTTAAAAGTCAGACGGGTGTGCTGCTGGCCATGAGATATATGTGTGTGCGTGGGTTGCTGCATCCATCCGACATGCTCATCAGACAGTTGCGCATTGCGATTGGTGCAGGCGCCCGGAAGCACTATCTGGCAGGTGCGCCGGGCACAGGCACAACGAGCTGGCTTGTGTACGCGCTGTGCAGAGTGGCCAAGGCGCAGCCAGATGCGACTGTCATTCTGGTTTCACCAGGGGAGGCTCGCGTCATCATGTACAAGGGGTGCGGATCTGCCTTTCCTTTTCTCCGTCCTCCTGATTGCACAGTGACTTTAGTGGTGGCATCGTCTCCTTCTGAGCCGGCGCATGCCTGCTAGCGATGTGTTGCTGCAGCACCACTTTCAGCACCACTTGTCACGAAGCTTGGAAGCCGCCGCGCAATTTTCGGCATGTTTGCGCAGGGGCATCGGCTACTATGTGCCGAGGCTGTCTGACGTCCATCGGGAGCTGGAGGATCCCAATGCATGGCTGCTCGTCGATGCGCAGAAGCCCCATGCATCCCTCAACATCACCATCCTAGCATGCAACCCGGACCAGGACGTCCACTCGGTGATTCAGCTGCTGCTTCCCCAACCTGCTGCCCTGGTCTTGCATAGAACGTTGCTGCCCCAGACTGGCCGCCGCATGCCGCCGCTCTGGCGTGAGGGTGGACAGAGGCATGTGGCACGTTCTGGCTCGCCTGTGCTTATGCAATTGTTCTCAGGCGAGTTGACAGCCCGGCAAAGCACTGCATCTGGCGCCATTGCGGTATGGTTCCAAGTCCGGGCACAAATTTTATTTGCCGGTCTGCGGCACTTTGTGCACACATCAACACCGCCTTCAGCTCACACTCCTGATTCAGTCCTGTACCCAGAATCCACCGCTGACGACACACTCGTCATCGCACTGCATGCAGAACTTCTCCAAGAGAGGCGCGAGGTCGCACACATGGCCCCCTGGACCCGGCACGAGCTGCTCAAGGCGAGCAAGACAGAATCATTGTGGAGGGGCTCAGCCTGGATGACACCGAGGATCTGTAGGAGGAACATGTGGCTTTGTCAAGTGGTTCACAGTCTGACATCCGTCTGAGCTAACGAGGAGGGGGACAAGACCACCCAGGCGCCAGGTGGTTGCTGCCGCTCGTTATGGCGGCCCGATCCATCTGCCGCCGTCGCGGGTATCCGCGCGGCTGGCGCCGCCACCGCTGCGGCTAGAGAGCCGCAACAAGGTCCGTGGCGCCTGCGGGCCTTACGGTGCAGGTGTCAGCTTTGTGCGCTGTCTGATCTAAGAGAGAGCGACAGGACTGTAATATGAACTGTGAGGTGTGAACCGAACTTTAGCACCTAGCCTGATTCGGCTGCGACATCGAGGTCGCCCTAGTTCTCTGGGAAATCCGCGGGAAACCTTGATTGACATCTAATTTGCCACCTTCAGGCCAACACAAGTGCACAACCACTTTGCACTACATCGCACGCAGCTTCCTCACGTTTGTGCACATTGCCCTAGATATACCAGCTGCACCAGAGCTCACTCAACACATCGCAGCAGCCATGTCCCAGCCAGCGGTGAAGGGGCTGGCTGCCCTGGCCAGGCCCACGATGAACGCCGTGCAGCGGTCTGCAGGCGTCCTCAGCGCACAGCCAGCCATGTCGCTGCTGCCAGACTTATTGCAGCGGTCCAGCCTGGCCACATCAGCAGCTCCGGCGCCATCCAAGCCCGGAGCTGCAGAGTTTGTGATGACGAAGGCAAAGACCTTAGTCAGCTAGCATGCGCCCTGCACCCCGCCCAGACGCCAGCGTCGCCACAAATGCGTTATGCAAGCATCGCTGTGACCACTGCACACCCACAAGCAGACAGTTGCGCTGTCGCTGCGCTCCGCCAGCGCTATGCCGCCAGAGCTCTGCAGAAAAAGCGCAGGCCATCGGCATCCCGCTGAGCAAGGCGCCGCCGTCATGCTGCAGGTGGACGACCTGGTGAACTGGGCGCGCAAGGGCTCCATGTGGCCGATGACCTTTGGCCTGGCGTGCTGCGCGGTGGAGATGATGCACACCGGCGCGGCTCGGTATGACCTGGACCGCTTTGGCATCATCTTCCGGCCCAGCCCGCGGCAGAGCGACGTCATGATCGTCGCCGGCACGCTGACCAACAAGATGGTGAGTCTGGAATGGAATCCTGAGCGGTTGCGCTGCGCTAGTCGCGTCAGACATACTATTTTGGAGCACAAATGCTGATATTGAACCCGGTGTCTCTTTTCCGCAGGCGCCGGCGCTGCGCAAGGTGTACGACCAGATGCCAGGTGCACACCCTCTTCGATCGGCAATAGCCGTGCATAAAGTGGAAGGATGCAAGCAATCTGGAGCGACGCAGCTGGCTGAACCGCAAGGACTTTGCGTATCGTCATTCCCATCTTCACAGGTGCCGAGCAGAGTTGCCAGCCTGTATTGACATGCCATAACCTCTTGCAGAGCCGCGGTGGGTGATCTCCATGGGCAGCTGCGCCAACGGCGGCGGCTACTACCACTACTCGTACGCGGTGGTGCGCGGCTGTGACCGCATCGTGCCCGTCGACATCTACGGTGAGGCTCCGCCACCGCCAGCGTCATTGCTGTAGTTTATTCTAAGTCCAGCATCTCAACATGACGAGTGTCATGGACATTGACTCTCTGGCTTCTTTTTCATGCTGCTGATTCTGCTGTCCTGCCACACATGCAGTGCCGGGCTGCCCTCCAACAGCAGAGGCGCTGCTGTACGGCTTGCTACAGCTGCAGAAGAAGATCGGCCGCACCAAGAAGACACAGGTCTGCGGGGGTTTCTATACATCATGCTGTAAACCAATGCCGTGTTACCCGCTGTGCCATATGCAACTGGTCATGTGTACGCTCGGTATCATGCATATCAGCATGACTGCATGTGGGTACTGATCGATGTACTGATCAGATGCGACTGCTCCCTGCAGGTGTTCTGGGACAGATACTGAGCGTCAGTCTCGCGGCAGACGTGAGGAGGGACTGTCGCAGGGGTTTGCTGTCGGCATCACGGAGATGGTCGGCCTGTGTGCAAGCAGGCTGCCAATCGTGTGCGGGCATTCCAAGCAGGCGCCAGTGCGGCGCTCTCAATTGCTGCACAGTAGAGCCTTGGTCTGCAGCCTGCGCCCTGAGGCGCTCACTCTCGCTGTTTTGCATCTGCATCTGTATCTAAACTAGGGGAATGGGGGATGTGCTCGTTTCTGCTGGGTCGTTTAAGTGTCTGAACGAATGCAATTACTGTTGTCAGCTTCAAGATTCGTTCCAAGTATGACCGTTCTCTCGGCAGCCAACGACCACATTGCAGAGAGCTTGCGCGTCGAAAGGCTCGACAGTGCCAACACCAATTCTAGACACCCTCGACCAGCCCTAATGGCAGGTGCACTGCATCAG